>JAEEGL010129832.1_pt1 | contig 20878 bp, 15 predicted proteins | sample 9134231 | NCBI WGS metagenome assembly JAEEGL01 (sample SAMN16246548, study PRJNA631951) | gut metagenome | biome: gut microbiome; feature: rumen; material: fiber-attached | host: Bos | place: Iran: Karaj | collected 2018-10
CATCAGCTTATCCTTTGCGGTAAGATAAGCAATGCGTCCGTCATCAAGGAATCTGAGGCTGTCAAGCTTAACCTTGTCATCGATCTCAACAACCTTGCCCTCGTTCTTGCTCTTATCCTTGCCGAGCTTGGAAACGGCTACCTTGCATAAAGTAGCGGTTCCGTCACTGTCGACATCGTTGAAGAAATACAGGGTCTTCTCATCATCGGACCATCTGACAAGAGAGTCGGGAACGTAATTTGCTCCGTAATAAAGTTCATACAGATCGTCATCGATATCTATATCGCAGACTTCAAGGATCTTGGGATCCTTGGCGGTGGCGTCCAAAATAACGCAAAGAGTGTCTTTGCTTACATATGCAACCACCGTAGAGGTGTCGCCCTTCTTGCCCGAGACGAGTGCCTTGATTCCGACAATGGCAAGTATAACGACTACAAGTGCCGCAGCGGCAATAAGGATAATGGGAAGAATCTTAGACTTCTTTCCGTTTGCCGCATCTGCCTGAGGCTGTGCTGCCTGGGGCTGAGGCTGTGCCTGTACTGCTTCCGCAGCTTTCTCTTCAGCCTTAGGTGCTTCCTCCGCAGGCTTCTCTTCTGCCTTGGGAGCTTCCTCTGCAGGCTTTTCCTCTGCCTTGGGAGCTTCCTCTGCAGGCTTCTCTTCTGCCTTGGGTGCTTCGGCGGGCTTTTCTTCAGCAGGTGCCTCTACCTTTGCTCCGCAGGACTGGCAAAAGACAGCGCCCTCTTCCAGCTCTACTCCGCATTGTTTACATTTCATTTATTTGTCTCCCTTCTTTTGGTGCTGTTAAAACACAGTTATTTTCTTATTTTATGAGGAAAATGTCAAATTAACGCAGTTAGATATATGAAACCGTCACAACAGGTACAGATAGAAGGACGGCGGCAGTATCCTTGTGACTATTCCGAGAACGGACAGATATTTGGCCGGGTCGAAATATACGGGACACAGTACAAAGCAGGTAAAGAGCAGGACCGACACGGCGGGAAGATAGCTTTCTATCCTCCTGAAAAGCCTGATGAACACCACGCTCCATAAGCAGCAGAAAAGAAGGAGCAGGATAAAGCAGGAAAGATCCTTCGGTAAGGAAATGCTCTCACCGTCGAAATATCTGATGAGAATGAATGCGGAAAGTGCAGGTACCGCAACCGATGACAGTTCATACAGGAACATGCTCAGCGCCCTTTCATTCTTTTTCAGTGCCCTGTAGAACCTTCCGCTCTCTCCGAAGAACGATCCCGCGGAATACAGGCTCAGTATGAAAAGAAGAACCGCAGCCGTTCCCCTGATGGGATCCGACCTGTCGGCAAACATCTCGCTGCTTTCACCTTCGGGTACATTCACCGTCTCATATATAAGTCCGAACACCTCATCACTCTCGGCAAGATATTCGTATTTTTCCCTGATGTAATCCTTTACCTCGGAAGGATCTTCAAAGATATCGGCCTCGGCGTTTTCAACCATATCGGCATAGATGACCCTGAACATCGCGGCAAAGACTGTCTCCCTGACGGCCGCGCTCTTTACGGAAAAGTTCGATGTCACCAGGGTTACCATATCCCGGGTATCGCCCTCACGCACTCTTTCTTCCATGTCTTCGGGGAAGATGAAGCCGCACTCGACCTGGCCTTTTCTGACCATTTCGCGAAGATCGTCTTCATCGTCCGTTTCGGTATATACATATGCTGAGACGGAACCTTCACGGTTTTCAAGGAGGTTCATTATCCTGCTTCCGTATTCTCCGGCTTCGTTAAGGATAAGCACCTCGGAGGGCTGTCCGGAAGGAATGAACGATTCATTAACCAGCCAGAGGAGCAGCCACATAAGAAGGATCCACACATAGGTGAACGGGCTTTTCAGTTTTGCCTTGAGCATAAGGAAAAGTCTTATCAGGTATTTAACCATGACAGCACCTCCCCTATCGCAAACAGCACGGCACCTGTAATAAGTTCCCTTACGATTCCGCCGTTAAAAATATCATCCCTCCAGAGCGCGGCGGGCATAAATCTTCCGATGTTTACAGCCGTATCCGGCAAAAAGACGGAAGGAACTATACATCCTCCGAGCACAAGCATGATCATAAAGATGATAAGGAGTATAAGTCCCGAATCTTCCCTGCCCCTGAAAAGACAGTAGACAAAATGCGAAAATCCGCAGATGCAGAAAAGAACGGGGATGACATTCTTAAAGCCGGAAAGTATCTCAAGGGCTTCGAGTACCGATCCTCCCGAAAGAATGAGTGCTTCACTTTCACGGGAGATGAGAATATATGAAAACAGTTTTAAAACAAGAAGATATATCGTAAAGATCAGAACAAGCTGGCACATCTGGGCAAGGAGCTTGATGAAGCCGGTCTTCACGGGCCCCAGTCCTATCCTTCTGAGGGAATGCTCAACGCACCTACTCCTTTTTGAATAAAGATATCCAAAACCGGTACAGGTGATCATCACGATCATAAGTCCGGCGCATACGGCATAATATGAAACCAGTCCGTTTACATCAAGAGATGTTTCAAAGCTCTCACCGAAGAACTTGGTTCTTTTCAAAAGAGTATCAAAAGCAATGTTCGTGAGGTAATTCTCCATATCGGTCCTGGAGACCTTCATGCCGTAAACATAACCCGCATCGGTAACGGCATAGATGCCGCCCTCAACGGTATCCACAAGTGATGTTGCAGTCTCAACAAGTTCCCCGAAATTCTTCACACCGGGTGACATCTCGGAGGGGACAAGGATAAGTGCGGGAGGATTGGTGCCGTAATTGACTCCCTCATAGAAATTCTCGGGAAGCACTATCGCAGCTCCGTACCTTCCTTCACACATGCCTTCTCTTGCATCCGCTTCATCCGTAAGTTCGAATTCGCAGACCGCCTTTATGGAATCCATTCCTTCAAGAAGCCTTATAGCCATCTTGGACATCGAGCCGTCACCGGGCACGGAAACCGCAACCTTAACAGGCTCGGAAATACCAAGGCTCTGCAGCAGCACATAAAGTGCCGCCGCAGAGCCTACAGTTATTGCCGATATGATGATAAGTGTAGCAAGTCCGCTTAAAAATGCACGGACGGCTCTTTTGAATTCTATTCTTATGTACTGTAAAGAATAGTTCATACCTTCATCAAAGATCCGTCAGATTCAGCGGATCAATAGAAATACCACATAAGGTCTTCAAAGTCATCCATGAATTCGGCAAGATCGTCATTGTCCTCGAGCTCTTCTACGATATCGTATGCAAGATCCTCAAGATCATCCTCATCAATATTTCCGAGGTCGATCTCTTCACCCTTCTTGGGCTCCTTGATGTCAGCCTTGGTGGAGAATGTGATGACTAATGAATCAAAAGGCATATCCTCGCCATCGAACTCCATGGTGTCATAGGTGTACTTGATCTGGTCCTTGGTGATCTCGATGGTGCACTCAAGATTGTACATCTCGTATCCGTCTACCTCGCAGGTCATGGTAAACTCACCGGTCTTCCTGTTGTAGGAATACTCGAGCTCATAATCATAATCTTCCATCTCGATGGTAGTGGTCTGAACATCGCCCTTGGTCTCACCTTCAATGGTAAGAAGGGTGCCGTCGTCGCCATCAACGTCATAATTGATCTCAACGTTCTGAGCAAGATAATCGCCGCCCTTGAAAAGGATCTCGATCATGTTGTCATCCTCTTCGATACGGATACAAGCAGCGGTAGCTCCCTTTGAGAAGATGGAAATGGTGGTATCTTCCATATCATCGCATGCATCGATCATTTCGTCGAACATGTCTTCAAGGTCAAGATCCTCACCGACAAGATCCTCGATGATCTCGAAATCATCGGAATTCTCTTTGTAGAAATCATTCCAGAGCTTCTGATATCCCTCGATCCACTCAACAACAAGATCCTCGGTGATGACTGCCTGGTACTCTTTGCAGGTGATGCTCTTTCCGTTTACGGTAAAGGTCTCCTTTTCACCGGTCTTCTTGAAATCAAGGTCGTTTGCGATATCCTTGAAATAATCGACATTCTTCTCATAGAACTTCTTTGCAAGATCGGAGTTATCGTTAAGGAATCCGATAGCTGCGTTGAAATCCTCTACATCAACGCCGTAATCCTCGAGCTGCTCCATGAGGAAACCGTCGTTCTTGTCATTGGAATAATCATAAACGAAGAGATAATCTCCGAGAACAGGGCAGGTAGCCTTGATGTTCTTCTCATCGATATATCCGGTGAAATCAGCGGTAAATCCCGAATAAGTTACGGTAGCATATGCACTTCTGGTGTGTGATCCGCCGTTGCTTGCGATAGCTACGTTGAACTCGATGTCCTCGACTTCACCTTCTACGGTGTAGGTAAACTGTCCGAAGGGATCGAACTTGAAATTCTTGGATGCGTCGGAAAGATACTCGCCGTCATAAGCATTCATAAGGGTATTGACGAGGGAAACCTTTCCGCCGAGATTCTTCATAGCGAAAACAACGCCTACAACGAGAAGTGCAACTACAGCTACGGCGATGCCGATGACTGCTCCGATGGGAAGTCCCTTCTTAACTTTCTCGCCCTGAGGTGCTGCCTGGAACTGGGGTTGCTGTGCCTGGAACTGAGGCTGCTGTGCCTGAGCATAAGCCTGCTGTGCCTGCTGAGCTGCATCTGCTGCGGGCGCTGCTGCCTGCTGTGCCTGTGCCTGAGCTGCCTGTGCCTGAGCTGCCTGTGCCTGGGCCTGCTGGGCTGCGTCTACAGCGGGTGCTGCCTGCTGTGCCGCGGTGTTCTGAATCTCATCTCCGGGATCCATGATCTTTTCACCTGTGTTTGGATCGAAATGCATTTACTTTTCCTCCCTAAAATCTTTAAGTAATCCATCCTCAATAAGAAGACATACGGACGAGTCCGACATTTCATCGGAATCGTGGGTAACAGTGATAATGATACCGTTCATGTCACGGTACTGCCTCATCCATTTCCGCACCTCACTGCGGTAATAGATATCGAGCGCGGCGGTAGGCTCATCCATCAGCATGACAGGCGGCATATGCACGCATGCACAAGCTATGGCGACTCTCCTCTTCATTCCTCCGGAAAGCTTGGAGACCTGCTGCTTAAGGATATCCTCAAGCTGGAACATCTTGACCGCTTCGTCACCCGGTCTGCACCTTCTGCCGGACCAGAGAGACATATTATCCGCAACGGACAATTCCTCTATAAGAGGGTTCTCCTGCGGAAGATAGCCTACGGTATGTGAGAATGCGGAACCCGGGCTGAGCTTCTTTCCGAAATAAAGAACGTTTCCGGAATCCGCCTTAAGAAGACCGGCCATTATCTGCATAAGAGTACTCTTGCCGCAGCCGTTCCTTCCTACCAGTGCGATCTGCTGTCCCGGAGAAGCCGTAAAACTTACTCCATTAAGTATGTTTTTTCTTCCGTATGATTTACATACATTAGTGACTTCAACCATTTGATCACCCACACACATTCAAAATTATATTTGGTTTCGGCCTATCTTGCAATAATATTCTCAAATATATATAATAAGTTATCAGAAAATATGGTCAATTTTGCTAAATCATGTGGCAAATCACGATACCTATAAGTACAAGGGGGATCAATATTATGAATTGTCCAAATTGTAAAGCCGAAATCTCAGATGATATGAAATTCTGCATCAAATGCGGAACCAAGATAGAAACTCCGGCACCTGCACAAAAGCCCGCTGAGGCTGTGGCTCAGATACCCAAGGTGGATCTCGGCAAGCCCGCAGCTCAGGATCCGGCACAGAGCAAACCCGCAGAAGCTCCCAAGACCGAAGCTCCCGCTCAGAACGCCGCTCAGGACAAGCCTGTGGAAGTTCCCAAGGTTGAAGCCCCTGCTCAGGATAAGCCTGCGGAAGCACCCAAGACTGAAGTCCCCGCCGAGGATAAGCCCTCCGAGGAGGCAAAGCCCGCTCTCTGCGCTAAATGCGGTGCTCCTTTAAAGGACGGAACAAAGTTCTGTACAAAGTGCGGTGCTCCCGTAACCGCACCCGCAGCCGCTTCACAGTCCGCAGGAGTCGCACCCAAATATTCGGGATTCGCATCCCTCGGTTCCGATACTCCCGCACAGGCTGAAGCTCCCGCAGCGCCTTCCGAAACCGAAGCCCCTAAAAAGAGTCCCTTCTCCAAGGGTCTTATCATCATAATCATCCTTGTGATCGCCGCACTCATTGTTGCGATACTTCTCGCACTCAAGAGCATGGGTGTTTTCTCCGGCGGAAGACAGCAGACCGGAGTCAGCCAGAGCAGCGGCAGGGATGATAAAGAAGACGACGAAGACGATGAGGATGAACCCGATGAGGAAGATCCCGAAGCCGCCGCAGAAAGAGCCTCCGAGATCGAAGAGATCAAGGACCAGATCAAGTCTTACGTAAAAGAAGGCGATAAGTCCGAAGATATGTCCTCTTCCTATCCCGCAGCTCTCGACCTTTATATAAAGCTTGCGAATGAATACGATATGGCTGAAGACATCTCCAAGGAATGCGATGATATCTTCAGCAGATATGCCGCTCAGGTAAGACATTCCGTTTCACTTCTCGACGGACAGCGTGTAAGTTCAGACCTTTATATCCAGTCCAGGATCTACTATGATGAGATCCTTGAGTATGTCGACAAGCTCGAGAAGGCAGGTATCAAGATCCACTCCGAAAGCATTGTTGAAGAAAGCGATAACCTTATAGAGGTATACCGCGAAAAGTATATCCTTGCGATCAACGAGATATCCTCACGCGACAACTGGTCAAGAGACGAGGCATGGGAGATTGCTTCCGACGCCGCATCGATAGTTGATGATGACGGAAATATGGTTCTCTTCGATCCCGACGATCTCGACGATCCCTTAAGGCTCCGTTATATCTACTCACTTGCATGGGTAACAAGAAAGCATATCGAGACCGGCATCAAGGACAAGACCATGACTGCTGAAGAAGCACTCGATGAGATAGACAGCGTACTGAAGGAAACCGATTATAACCTTCAGCTCATCTATGACGGAATCTATTACTGCAGCCAGGCCGGAATAGATCCGACACCTTACACCCAGGCATTTAATACCATTATGGAAAAGCTCGGAGAAAACGAGGGAATACTCATCATCCTCGATCCCTCCCAGGCAACCGACACCAATATAGACCTTAATCATTTCTGGGCATTCAATGATATCAGCTCCGGTGCAAATCCCGATTTCCAGGTAAGCACAACCAACGGAACAACCGCTGAGACCAGAGCATGGATCAGGGAAAACATCAGGATCAACAGATAATGCCTTCAGAAGAAAAAGAGACAAAAAAAGAAAAAGCCGCAGTCAAGAAGCCTGCGGCTGAGAAAAAAGAAACCGGGAAGCCTGCCAAAGAAAAGCCCGTAAAGAAGAAAAAGAGGAACCGCGACAAAGAGGTGACCATCATCCTTTCCGCGATTCTTGCCGCTCTTACGATCGCGGGGCTGATTCTTTTCTTCATCATGCCGGATCCCTATGCGGACCTTCCGGAGCCTGAAGAGGTCGCTGAGGAGCAGGAACCCGAACCGGAAATACAGGAACCGGATGATGACCCCATCCCCATTCCTGTCCAGCCGACAATATCCTATCCCGCACCCGCATATGATTTCATCGAAGAAAATGTCTATGTGGAAGTTCCCGGACTCGAGCATGAATACACCATTGCCTGGGTCTCGGACGTTCATATGATCACCGATTTCAAAGCAGGTGATGTCAGTGAAGCTTCCCTTGAAACCGTATTAAACAGATATGAGACCCTGTCCGTAACTCCCGACGGTTTTCACGGCAGAGAGCTCTGGCCGATAATCATAGACTATCTGAATTACAATGATTTCGATGCGGTCATCTTCGGCGGAGATCTCATCGACTACTGCAGCACCTCAAATATGGACGCCCTCACAAGGGGAATTGGCAGACTCAAATATCCCGATGACCGCATACTCTATATCAGGGCCGATCACGATTACGGCACCTGGTACAGCGACGGAAGCACGGGTTTTGATGATTACAAAGCCGCCGAGCTTCACGCAGCTCTCGACGGTGATGACAGCACCCGCAAGTACATCGACTTCGGCGATCTGATCATTGCCGGTGTAAACCGTTCAACAAATAAGCCCGGCGAAGACCAGATAGAGGTCCTTACCGAGCTTTACGGCAGAGGGGTTCCCGTTATCGCGGCAACCCACGTTCCATATTTTTCACAGGTCGATCCTTCACTCGAAGAGCTTTCCATGCTCGTAAGAAACAGGATCTATTATTGGAATCCAGGAGGCGAACTCTACGGGATAGATGATGAAACAGCGAAGATCCTGAATCTGGTCTATGCCGATGATTCGCCCTGTCAGATCGTCCTTGCAGGACATCTTCACGCCGCCTGGGAAGGCGAGCTCACTCCCGGAGGCCTCAGGGAGCATATCTTCTCTCCCGCATTCATGGGAGTCATCGGTGTGGTCCACGTAGTACCGGAAGGCGAAATGCCATGATCAGGGGAATTTCGTTCCCAGGATTATATTTCCGAAGGGATCTTCCGCGAAGGTGACCGCAAAATCATTGTATCCCCCGCCAAGCCCCATAAATCTTGCAAAGTAAACGCCTGCTGCTGGTGTAAGGTAATAAGGGACAGCCGAGCCCTTAAGACCTCCCAGCAGTTCGTTTACATCCTCATACTGTCCCGGATAATAGAATCCTCCGAGACTGTAGCTTCTTACGATCGTTGCCTTGCTCTGATCACCGAACCTGTCTGATGAAGTGGTCAGGTAATAATGTGAGCCTATATGCGCTACCTGAACAACTCCGCCAAGCTCATCGGATACGGGATAAACTCCCGTAAGCGCAAATGTTCTCTTGTTGACGGATATTATGCCTCCGGCTCCCCGGGAGCAGAGAAGGATATTGTTTCCGTCTATCGTAAATGACCTGGTGTAAACACCGTACAGATAATCAAGCCTTTTTACCCTGTCAAGTCTGAGTGCAAATCCGTTTGCGGGTCTCTTGTATATATACATTTCCCCGGTATAGGAACTCCATACATAGAATGAAGCACTCGACGGATCATATACGCAGTAGTGCGGTCTTATACCCACATTCTCAAAACTCTGAAGTTCAATGAATTCACCTGTAGTAAGCCTTGTATATGTGACGACTCTGTTATTGTCCGTATCGGTAACAAGATAGATCACTCCGTCCGAGCAGATGCTGTGGGGCTTATTTAGGTCATCGGCCATGACCTTCCAATGGGAAGTATTGGTCCCGACATTCTCAGGCTCCGCATAGATTACGCGATCGTGATAGCAGTCCACCGTAAAATACAGACCGTTCAGGTATGTGGTCTGGGTCGAAACATAGGTGGATTCATATTCGTTATAGCGGTTCGGGAAAACCGCACCCATTCCGAGTCCGGGTGCGGCGCTTGCTTCTGCGGGTACGGCAAGAGCCATAACTGCTGCAAGCATAAGTCCCATTACTGCTTTGATCAGTTTATTCATAGGGCGTGCCCCCTTTCAGTACTTTTATATGATTATAGCAGAATGGGACCCGTTCTTAAACCTATTATCTCAGGACCGTGATCAGTTCATCCAGTACCGTCCCCTCACTTCCCAGCATGCAATCCGTTTCCCAGGTAAGACTTTCCCCGTCCTTATATGCGGTTATCCTCACCCTTATGACATCACTGTCATAATCTAAAGGAACAATAAAATCCGTTCTTTCTTCAAACATATACTCCGGGGATGAAACCGTGATCCTGTTTTCCGTGATGCCTGCAGGAATCCCGTATGCACTTCCTTCTACTATATAGAGAGTGTCAAAACATGACATCTTTTCATCTTCAAAAGATACCAGCACCGCATCGGGATACCCCCATACATCGGAGATCACATATCCGCTCTCGCCTCTTTTCATGATACCGTCTCCTTCCGGTGTGATGAGCGGCCCGGTCAGTTCATCCAGACACCTGCATATCCTTCCCGACACATCAAGTTCGTGAAGGCAGGCGGAATTTATGCATCCCCTGTTTCCTACATTATCTTCTGCTGTGACGGAAATGATGAAATCCCCGTTAAAGAGCATGTTTTCAAAAAACGGTTCCCTGCTGTCTTCATCCATCTTAAGATCCATTGAAAAACTCACGCCCGTCGCCGTATATACTCCTTCGGTTCCGTTATCCGTATTCCGTATCCTTATCTCGAATCCATCCCTTGCACCGGAGACTTCATCCGTGACAGATAACTCTATGGATACGCTTTCCAGTCTTCTGTCTATGACGCATTCGTACAAGGCATTGGAAACATTGCATGAAGACAGTTCTTCCGGAGTTCCTCCGTTAACCGAAACATAGCATTTAGGAGGAGATGCGTCTCCGATCAGAGTCAGTCCGTTCAGCCTGTCTTTTTCGGTGTCACTGTAAACCGCGCGGCCGCTTACGACGAAAGCATATGCCCCCTCCTCGAGATGTGCGGCCGCTCCGGGATAAATAAACATTTCGCCCTCATAGGAAGTTACAAACTCTCCCGTAAAGGAAAGTTCTCTCCCGTGGTCCGTTCTTTCCGCAGTACACTCCGTAAGCGGAACAGGATAAAAAGCCGGGGTTACGGTTATGTTTTCCGAAAGCACGCTCTGTGCTTGCACTCCGGTATCACCGCAGGCAAATCTGTATGACGCATATTCGCTCAGGTTACGGTAAAAGAATGCTTCGTCTATCTGAAACCCGGGTCTTGCATACCCGGCTATGTATGAAGAATGCTCCAGGTAAAATGGTGTTTCCGAATCAGCCCTGACGAAATATACATCACCCGAATCCCCGGATCTGAAAACATTGTCACCTTCCCTTATCAGCAGCTTTTCGGTGACAACCGGGTAAGGAATATATGCACCCTGCCCGTCAACCGCCATACTGAACACTTCGCTGAGATTTCCTGCCCTGTCTGCGGATACGATATGGATATATTTATCACTCCCGTCAGGTATAAAGGACAGGCTCCTTGTGAAAAGATCTTCGGGTGAAGATCTTTGGTACCATTCGGTAAAATCCGCATCCGGCGAGGCCCCGGAGATCTCCGCCCACGGGGAAAGGATGAACGATCCGGTTTCTTTTACCTTAGCAGCATCGGAAGATTCATTCGTATCAATAAGACAGTAATACCCATATACTCCCGTTGTGATGCAAAGAGTTTTCACATCCGTCTGCGCATAGATATCGGAAGCGCCTGTCATATCGGACAATCTGTAGGCTCTTGCCATATACGAGTATTCCGTTCCCATATCTGCGGGCATTTTCCAGAACGCACGGACCAGCCCGGTCGTCTCATCATATTCAAGTCCCGCAGTGTCTATCATCACAGGTGCAGCCTTATCGGGTGAATATACCGTTTTGTCGGACGAACCGTAGAATCTGACGGCAGGCTCCGTCATGATACAATACCCGCCTCTGTCCGTATCTTCATCGGGATATACGCATTCTCCGTGTACCGATACCGTCCGGTTTCTGTAAAGAAGATCACCGGGTGTAAAATCCGTTCCGTATCCGGACGGATCCCCTCCCTTTACATTCACTATGCAGGTTATGGCTGCGTGTCCGTTTCCGCCGCATACACCGCTTGCCATAGTGCCGTTCTCCACGCCTCCGGTATATCCGCTTCCACCGCCGCCACCGCATCCGTATGATTTGCCGTCGGCAGCACCGCCGCCTCCGCCGTACCAGCCACCGCCGCCACCTCCGTTTGTGACATAAGGGTATCCTTTATTGTTGTAATCATAACCGTCTCCGCCGTATCCGAATCCTCCTGCTCCTCTCCACCATCCGGATCCTGCCGTTGTCTGGCTTCCTCCGCTTGCGCTGCTTTCCCCGTCCGACCAGGGAGAGATTCCGGTTCCTCCCGTAAGACCGCCTCCGGCTCCCGATGATGCATTTGCACCGGCACTTCCGCCGCCTCCGCCTGCTACTATCAGTACCTGATCACGGCATTCCGACAAGTTACGTAATACACCGTCGGTATAAGCGATATGTGTTGCACCGCCTCCGCATCCGCCGTGGCCGCCGTAAGCATCCTTTCCTCCTCTGCCGCCACCGTTATACCCGTTCATTCCGCCAACGCAGACATAAAGAATACTTCCTTCTTCGAGATAAACTTTCCCCCGTGCATAGCCACCGTTTCCGCAGACATTTCTTCCATCGGTTGTCGGTGATCCCCTCGCTCCCCAGACTTCCAGCGTATATTCTCCCGTAGCTTCGATGTTGTAAGTTACCACCTCTCCGGAAAAAGATATTTCATCCTCGATGTATATTACATGATCCGCACCCTTCCCGCCGGAACTCGATAATACTTTTCTGCCGTTTATCTCAATATACGATCCTTCTCCACCGGGACAGATCACACCGTCTTCACCCTGCTCGGATCTTCCGGCTCTTCCTGTAAATATCCTCACCCTGTCACCTTCGTGCAGGAGGATCTCGCAGTACGAATACTCTCCGTTTTCTCCGTCATAGCTTCCGTACGATGCCCCGGCTCCGCCCCAGAGTTCGAATGTATATATACCGGTTCGTGTGACCTCATAATCCTGTATTTCACCCTCTGCGGAAAAAGATCTCGTGCCGGACTCCGTAACAGCAGACACATTTTCCGTTACGGCTTCGGTCCAGCCTGTTTCATTTTCGGGATCGGATATGTAATATCTGAACAGATCGTAGCCCGCAACGTCCGGGAGAGTCAGTCTTGCAAGACCGTCGTAACGCATATCCCCAAAACTCCGATCTCCCATGTAATCGGGAACCGCTTCAAGACTCAGTGCTCTGAAGCCGGCATATAATTTTGTGTCATGATCGGTCTCGAAAAGATCGCCGCACGAGCCCGCAAAATGTTCCGGAGAAAGATCCGGCTCCGTATACCAACCGTAAAATTCAAAGCCGGGATAAACGGCATCGGGAAGTGTCACGGGAACGCTGACCCACTCCGCGGTAAATTCATCCAGGCTTCCGCTTTCTTCGGATGAATGAACATAGATGAATCTTCCGTCCGACATTTCATCCTTAATACTGCCGTGAAGATCACCGTATCTCCAGCCGTTAAATTCGGTATCTGTCCGGATGGGTCCCACAGCCGGTCCTCCCATCATATCCAGCTCGATCATATATCCCTTAGGGTGGGAAAGAAGTGCCGGATCCACAGCAGTTTCGTACATATATCCTTTTTCGGACAGGTTATGGCCTTTAACGCACTCACCGTTTTCAACACCGTCGTATGCACCCGGTTCATCCCTGAAACATCCGCCGGAAACAAGAACCGAGCTGTCGCATTTTATCCAGACCGCATACAGTGTGATGACAGCATCATTGGCTTCATCCCCGATTCCGCCCAAACCTTCGAAGCAGTCTTCTATAGCCCTCCCCGAACTCATATCATCAAGAATCTTTTCTCCGCCGGGTGTATCGCTCCATCCGGCAAAAACATATCCGGGATTGGAGAATGAATTACTCCTTAGATTCTCCGCGCCGATCACGGGATTTCCTTCATATTCGCCGCTTCCGCCGTAATAAAACACGGAATCGGGCATGGTTCCGCTCACCGCACCGTTTCCGTTGTAGCGTACCGTATATCGGTTGTACGAAACAAAGCATTTGCAAACGTGTGCATCAAGCGGTCTGTCGTTTTCGAGGTTATCGCCCCTATGCGGACAGAAGAATATATATTGTGTCGGATAAACTTTGGCATAGTCCCCGCTGCCCGAAAAAAGGTATCCTATATTTGCGACACATGTGTCACTTGTATAGACATAACCGGTAAGCGGCTGTCCGCAATCCGCGCAATATGCGATCCATCCGGAATCATAATCACCTCTGCATATTGTATTCGGCAGACCGTTTATCCCATAGTATTCATAATCCCTGCATGCGGAAAACGGCCCGTGTATGCACTTGGCTTCCCTGTGAGAAAGAACCCACCTGCCTATGGGAACAACCGAATCCGTGATTGCTTTTGCATAATAATGCTGTCCCGGCTTCAGTTCTCCCTGGACTTCTTTTCTGCTCACAACACCGTCCGGTATCACCACGGTTCCTTCCGTACCCCTGTACACATTTCCATCCGCATACAGATATGTTCCGTATGATGAAACGGAGGAGCCGCCCGGATGAACCGTTGTCCATGCAACGCCCTGACTTCCTGAGTAGAATCTGATATACGGATTGTCTATATAGCTGTTCATTACACTCTCCGGTGAAGGAAGACTGACGGCATGCGTCGAAATTCCGACAAGTGCGTAACCACCCGCGGATGCGGCCATCAAAATACTTACCGGAGAACACAGCTTTACAAGGAACGTGACAAGCATGTTCTTTATCTTCTTTTTTCTTTTTCCGTTGTTCAAATCCACACCTCCGTTTCAGGGCACAAAAAAACGGAGACCGATATCTTCTCCGTAAAAGAGAAAATATAAGTCTCCGTATTTGACAGTTTTGCTTTCGAATTATGTCAGACTATATCACAGTTTTTTTATTCTTTCAATAGCCTCTACGGTATTCTCATAAGTACCGAATGCGGTAAGTCTGAAGAAGTGCTCTCCGCTGGGACCGAAGCCCGATCCGGGAGTTCCGACAACATGTGCGGTATCGAGAAGGTGATCGAAGAATTCCCAGCTGGTCATTCCGTTAGGAGCTTTGAGCCATATGTAGGGAGCATTCACGCCGCCCGAAACCTGATAGCCCGCATCCTTTAATCCTTCGTAGATGACCTTGGCGTTGTTCATGTAATATGCAACCTGCTCTCTTAGCTGCTTTCTTCCCTCTTCGGAATAAACAGCCTCGCCGGCTCTCTGGATGATGTAGGGAGCGCCGTTGTACTTGGTTCCGTGACGTCTTGCCCACATGGGATGAAGGGGAGTATCGCCGGCCTTGAGATCCTTGGGGATAACGGTGAAGCCGAGTCTTACGCCGGTAAATCCTGCATTCTTGGAGAACGATCTGAACTCGATCGCACAGGTTCTTGCACCTTCGCACTCGTAAATGCTGTGAGGAACATTCTCCTCGGAGATATATGCTTCATATGCGGCATCATAAAGGATGATCGCACCGACCTTGTTCGCATAGTCAACCCACTTCTGAAGCTGATCCTTGGTGATAGCCGATCCGGTGGGATTGTTGGGGAAGCAGAGATAGATAAGATCGGGAGTTTCGGCGGGAAGCTCGGGAGCAAATCCATTCTCTTCAAGACAGGGCATATAGATGACATCGGACCATGTCTCGGAAGCGGGATCCCAGGTTCCTGTCCTGCCTGCCATTACGTTCGAATCAACGTAAACGGGATATACGGGATCGCATACCGCAATCTTGTTATCAGTGGAGAAGATCTCCTGGATATTTGCGCAGTCTGACTTTGCACCGTCGGAAACGAAGATCTCGTCCGCGGAGATATCGCATCCTCTCTGCTTGTAATCGACATCTGCGATAACATTTCTGAGGAATTCATATCCGAGATCGGGAGCATATCCTTTGAATGTATCCTTGTTGCCCATCTCATCAACAGCTGAATGAAGTGCACTGATGATCGCGGGGGCAAGGGGCTGTGTTACATCACCGATTCCGAGTCTGATGATCTTTGCTTCGGGATGAGCCTCCTGATACTCTCTTACCTTTCTTCCCACGGTTGAAAAAAGATAGCTTCCGGGAAGTTTCAAATAGTTGTCGTTGGCTTTGACCATTTTCTTTCTCCTCTTTCTTTATTTCTCTATGTTCAGCGCTCTGCTTTTTTTCAGGATCTCCTTCAGCCTTTCGGGGCCGAAGATATAATCCTTCTCGCAGAAATCGCAATGGATCTCGGCATCCTTGTTTTCTTTTATCAGTGCGACGATCTCTTTTTCACCGAGACTGATGAGAGCCTTTTCGACTCTTTCGTCGGAGCAGTCACACTTATAAGCACAGTCGTAGGTTTCGTTGAAATTAATATCAAGTCCCTTTAAAACTTCGCCTATCATATCCTCGGGAGTAAGGCCTTCATCGAGCATTTCCGTTACACTCTTAAGGCTCTTAAGATTCTCCTCGATGACCGCTATCACATCGTCTCCGGCATCGGGCATGAGCTGTATGATGAAACCGCCCGAGCACCTTACGGTGTTGTCCATATTCATGAGAACACCGAGTCCGACCGATGAAGGAGTCTGCTCGGAAGCTGCGAAATAATAGGTCATATCTTCCGCAATCTCACCTGTCTGAAGAGCGGTTCTTCCGACATAAGGCTCTTTAAGTCCGAGGTCCTTTACAACGATCAGGTCTCCGTTTCCTATCGCACCGGATACATTCAGATGACCGTTTGCCTTTGCGGGAAGTATCACATCTGGAACCGGTGTATACCCTTTTACGTTACCGTGTGAATCAGCACATACGGTAAGTCCGCCGGAAGGTCCGTCTGACTTGATCTGGATCGTGAGCTTATCCCCGTCGCCCTTCATCATAATGCTCATCATCGCAGCTGCGGAAAGCATTCTTCCGAGTGCGGCACTCATAACGGGACTGGTATTGTGGAGACGTCTCGACTCCTCACATATATTAAGAGTCGTGCAGGCAAATGCCCTGATATGGAAATCCGCAGCGGTTGCGGAAACTATGTAATCTTTTTGACACTTTTCGTTTATCATTTACTTTCCGGTTTCTTAAGGACCGCATAGATCCTTTCGGTTTCACCGTTCACCTCTCCGTCCGTATCCGAATCGGAAATGAGCATTATCTCAAGACCGCTCTTTTTTGCAAGGCTTTCTATGTCTTCTTTTTCTATACCGCGCTGGAGATGCGTTTCCTCCGCACGTTCATACAGGCCGTCTTCCCTTTTTATAAAAAGGGTAAGGTCGTATTCGTTGATGTTCTCATCCTCATCATAGTAATTATCCCAGATGAAGGATACGTCATCTCCCGCTTCCGCGATGGTGGATTCGCCGATGGACTCCCTGTACTTGTAAGAAGTGTTGCAATCGAAAATAAATACACCGCCGGGATAGAGGAAATTCGAAACACCGGCAAAAGCCGCCTCAAGTTCCTCATCCGAAAGAAGATAATTCAGACTGTCACAGATGCATACCGCGGTGCCTATCGTCGAATAAAGATCGAGCTCACATATATCCTGGTTTAGGTACATGATGCCGCGTTCTTCGTCGGAGGTCTGTGCTCTCGATAGCATCTCCGAAGAGATATCGACACCGAAGACATCATAGCCTTTATCGAAAAGCTTTCTGGTTACTGCTCCTGTTCCGCATGCAAGATCCGCAACAAGATCTCTTTCGCTCGCAAGGATCCTCTCTTCCTCGGATGTCTCCTCGTTTCTGTCTCCGGATGTTTTCGAAACGCCGTACTTTCTGATGTCGCGGTCGATCCTTTCAACCCATTCATCATACGGAACGTCATTCATCAGTTCGTCATAAACCGAAGCAAATGCCTGATATGTATTTGTTTCGCTCATTCCACCAGAACTCATAGATCAATCCGTCTGTCAAAATGTATCACTTATCCTCAGAATATCGCGCTCGAGACAAGTGTGGAAGCAATTCCCATTATCACACCCGCAAGAGCAACTCCGAGCATGACAGCTGTAATACTCTCCTTAAACTTCATATCGAGAAGTGAAGCCGCAAGTGTTCCGGTCCACGCTCCCGTGCCGGGAAGAGGGATACCTACAAAAAGGAGAAGCGCAACAAAGAGTCCTCGTCCGGCTTTGGCCTGAAGCTTCTCTCCACCCTTATGTCCCTTTTCAAGACAGAATGTGAAGAACTTGCCGATCACCGGTTTATCCTTTCCCCATTCAAGAACCTTTCTTGCAAAGAAGAAAATGATCGGAACGGGAAGCATATTTCCGATCGCTATTATCACATACCCGAGAACGATATTGAAATCGGGATTCATTCCACGGAACCAGTATGCTATCGGGATAGCCCCCCTGAGTTCGATAAGAGGTATCATCGAAATAATGAAGCATCCGAAATACTGTGTCATCGTATTTTGCACAAATGCCTGTGCAATGGTTTTTGCCAAAGAACCCATTTATATTTCTCCAATCAATAATTTCTTAAGTTTACTTCTTTTCCAGGATATCCCTGAGATTTGCGACAAGAGTGTCACATTCCTCGTCCGTACCTACGGTTATCCTGAGATACTCGCTTATACGAGGTTTGTTCCAATATCTGACATAGATATTTCTCTTTTTAAGTTCGGTGAAGATATACTCCGCAGATACCGTAGCATGCTTTGCAAAGATAAAGTTGGTCTTGGAATCCTGGAATTCGAAGCCAAGCGCTTTAAGGTCTGCCTTAAGTCTTTCCCTGGACTTTACGATCTTGCCGCATGTTGTCCTGAAATACTCATCATCCTTCACCGCCTCGACACCGAGAGCTAGAGTCAGGGATGTCATGGTGTAGGAGTTGAATGAATATTTTACATCATTAAGATATTTGATCATGGTCTCGGAACCGATGGCGTAGCCTATGCGAAGGCCGGCCATGGATCTTGACTTGCTGAAGGTCTGGATGATGAGAAGATTATCGTATTCGTCAAGGAGCTTAAGTGCGCTCTCGGCACCGAAGTCCACATATGCTTCATCAACTATGCATACGACATCGCGGTTCCTGTCAAGTACCGCCCTTATGCCGTCAAGTCCCATGAACACTCCGGTGGGAGCGTTGGGATTGGCGATAATGACACCGCCGTTTTCCCCCGCATAATCTTCGGGAATGATGCGAAAATTCTCATCGAGGGGGATCTGCTCATAGGGGATCCTGAAAAGATCGGCCCACACATCATAGAAGGAATAAGTGATATCCGGGAAAAGGATCTTCTTACCGGAATTAAAAAACGTAAGAAAAGCCATCGCAAGAACGTCATCGGAACCTACTCCGACAAAAACCTGCGAGGGCTTTACATTATACTTTTCGGCCAACGCGTTCACCAGTGATGAACATGTCGGATCCGGATATTTTCTTAAAAGTGATACGTCATATCCCTTTAAAAGAGCCTCCACTCCGGGTGCGGGGGGATAGGGATTCTCATTGGTGTTGAGCTTGATAACTGTCCCGACAGGCTGTTCGCCCGGTACATAAGGTACTACTTTTCTGACATTTGATTCCCAGTTCATCCTCTTGCCTCTATATCCTTTGCGAACTGCATACCGACCTCCGGCATGCCCATCGCATTATATACTCTCTTTAATCCTTCGGCGGCATCCTTTCCCGAAGAAGTGATGACCACCGCAGGGATGGTTTCGAACGCCGCATTATAGAACCATATGGCTGCTTCTTCAAAGTCCTGGATCCTCTCATAGAAAAGACCGAGCTCCAGGCATACTTCGGACGAAGGATCGCTCGCCATCAGTTTGGTTATATACTTGAAAAACATTACTATATCGCCGTGAATCCTGGCGGTATGTGAGATGACAAGGCATGCCTTGTTCACACAGTCGGGATCCATCTCGACATCGGCTGCGCATGATACGAAATACGGAAGGGAATTTCTGAAATCATCCTCCGTTCCCGCAATAAAGAGCTCCCTGACATACATATCAAAAAGTCTCTTGCTGAGCTTTCCTCCACCGAGAGTAGCCTTGGAGAATATCTCCAGATCCCTTTTGCCATGGTTTTCTTCGGGCATATGGGTTATGACTATCTCACTGTCATAAACTATCGGGTCGAGCCTTACCATCTCATGGACAGGCTCCTGCCATACGAACTGTCTGAGACGTTTGAACATCTTGGGGCGGAGTTCTTCGTCAAAGTTATATACGGTCGAATGACTGAGCTGGTTTCCGTAACGCATCTGTACGATCTCCACCTCTTCGGGGAGTATGGTCTTAAGGGCCATGAACTTGATGCGGTTTGCCTCATCAATGACCTCATCGGCATCCGCGGAATAGATATAATCCATGGTTGCTTTGGAAAATGCAAAATTCCTCGCATCGGAAAAATCTCCGGTCCAGGTGAAGTCATATATCTTGTCCGTATATTTAGCGGCTATCTCTTTGGTCTTGTCGGAAGAGCCGGTATCGACTATTACGATCTCATCCATAAGATCCCTGATACTGTCCAGACATCTCGCAAGGATCTTCTCTTCATTTTTGACTATCATTACGCAGGATATTGTCATAACACATGTCCTCCCCACAGACACAGCAAAACAAATCACCATCTAAGGGTAAAAATCTGCATACATCGTTATTTTATCATATTTTTCAAGTTTTTACACAAAAAAAGGCGGCCGCTCCGCTCCGGAACGACCGCATTAAATAATCACCCTATTCGGATAAAGCTTCCTCATTCAGACCATCTATGAGTCCGTCGGAATGAAGCCTGATCTCCTTGTTCAACTCCCTTACTTCCTCTATTGTACGACATTTGTCGGTAGCCGTAGTAATAAGCCAAGTTATGAACTGCAATTGTTTATTGGTCAATTCTTTCACCATAACCTCTCACCTCCGCAAGCAGGTCCTTTCCTGATCATAATGAGCCCCGAAAGATACCTGCTTTCGAGGCAATGATAACATGTATACACTGATCCATCAATAAATCTGAGGCATGAAAATGTGCGGGATGATCACCGGGATAATGAACGATAAAGCGATGTACGGAATGAACGGAACAGGTCTTTTAAGTTTAAGCCCGCGGGCGATGTTACCGCGCAGGAACTGCACGGCCGAAAGCATCACCAGCGCCAGGCTCATATGCATTATATGCCCTTCCAGACCGGGGCCGGTAAGACACAGAAAGACCGCGCAGCACGAAAATGCATGGCTGTCGGCCCTTCCGTATACCCTGCACATGATCAGTTCCTGTATGCCAACCGCCAGGATGCTTTCCGGGACGTATGAAACCCATACGTCACGTCTTTCGAAAAGCATCATTA
>JAEEGL014322859.1_pt1 | contig 20878 bp, 15 predicted proteins | sample 9134231 | NCBI WGS metagenome assembly JAEEGL01 (sample SAMN16246548, study PRJNA631951) | gut metagenome | biome: gut microbiome; feature: rumen; material: fiber-attached | host: Bos | place: Iran: Karaj | collected 2018-10
GCGCAAAACCATCATGGACGCCAATAAATCGGAGGATGAAAATCAGTCGGCGGCAGAGGAATCGGAAGATGAATTCATCCAAACAAGTCTTCCCGAACCGTTCAACAGCCTGTTCGGTGGTGCTGTGAAGGCGGAAGATGCGGCGGCGCGATTGGCCAAAGACAACTTGCTGGAGGAAAGCGCCATTCCGCAAGAGCGTGCTTTGACGTTACTTGTGAAAATCGAAAACGAACTTCTCCGCAATGCCATGAAGAGCAAGAAATCGAAGGAAGGGCAGGGCGGAAAGGGCGAAAAACAGCAGCAGGAGCAGCAGGAAAAGAACTCCGACAATAAAGAAAACAACCAGAATCAGCAACAGGCAGACAACGCCAAAATGCTGCAGGAAGCCGCCGAATTGCTGCGGCGGCAAATCGTCAAGCAGGAAGCCATCAACGCTTCAGCTGCGGCGCAAGACGCTGCCGCTACAGGACTTGCGGATAAGCAGCAGCAGCTTGGGCAGGACACGGAAGATTTGGAGAAGACGCTCCGGCCGTTGAAGGAAGCGGCTGCGGCCCGCGAAGCCGTCGCCCGTGCGGCGGCAGAAATGAAACATGGCGCGGAATCGTTCCGCAAGCAGGATACACGTACGGGTGCGATCCATGGTGGCCGTGCGCATACTGCTCAATTGGAAGCACTTCGCGTCATGGAAGACGCTATACAAGCCGCCGCCGCGAACCAGTTGCGACAGCTTGGTGAGCAAGCTCGCGATTTGAGTCAGCGGCAGATGGACGCAGCTGACAAATCGGGGGAATTCAAGAAACAGGAAACGCCTGTATCGCAAGAAGATACGAAGCAGGCTCGTCAACAGCAACAGGACTTAAAGGAACAGGCCGAACAGCTTCGTCAGTCGTTGCAGAAAACGGCGGAGCAATTGGACGAAACGTATCCGGACATCGCGAAGGATTTGCGCGACGCCGTCAAAAACATGGACGAACGGAAGATTCTCGCCGCCCAGCAACGTGCCCTTAACGCATTGCTGTACAAGCGTTTCGACCGCGCGGAAAAAGAGCAGACGGACGCTTCCAATCTGCTCGCCGCTCTCGCAATGGAGCTTGACGCCGCTGCCGACAAGATGCCGAACATGACTGCGCAGGAGCTCCGCGAAGCATTGCAGAAATTGCAGCAACAGGCCCGCCAGACCGCCCAAAATATGGAAGGCGAAGGCCAGCAGGTCGGCGAACGGATGGAACAGCTTCGTCAGCAGGCGGAACAGAATCTCCAGAAACTTGGAGAGAAACTTAAAGACAACCGCCTGAACGAGTTAAGTGAAAATATGAGCCTCCCGTTCAACGGTGAATCACCATCAGAAGCGGGTCAATTCATGTTGCGCAACCTCCAGCAGGCCGCCCAAATTTTGGCGGAGCATTTGCAACGGTTGACGATGGAAAAGAAGCGCGAGCTGTCGCGTTCGCAGCTCGCGCCGCCATTGAAATACCGCCGCCTTGTCGAAGACTACTTCAAGCAGATGAGCAAATAGAAAATTAGATCTGTCATTTGCCCTCAGCTTTATCTAAGAGCTTTATGTATTTTTCATACTCTTCGGGAGAGACATAATCATACACCCATCCTAAACCAACCGCTTTTTTAGGGAAATGTTTTACGATGACTTGAAGAGTTCCGTTGACCTTTCTCGCAAATGCAATATCTTTTTCCTTATCCATAATTGCGTTAATGGCTTCCAAGAGTTCACTTGAGCTTTTATGTGGTAATTCTGGAATCTGCCGAATAGACCATCCTTCCATTGCAAGAAAGACATCATCCAGCATCACTCCGACCTTTTCTCCGTTTTCCCCTGGGCTTATTTCGCTCACACGAAAAATCATGCGTTTTCCATCCATGAACTGTCGACATTTTTCCATAATCACTTTGCAATCATTAATGGATTCTTCTTTCAATTGCTTTTCTTTTATGATGTCAAACGCCTTTTCATAATGTTTGTATGCTTCATTGTACTTACCGATCGAATAATAACTAAATGCCATCTGTAAATATTCTATCTTTACATCACTCCAAGGGACATCCTGTCTGGCTAAATCAATCTTAAGTGCCATTTGATAATAAGGTATGGCCTCTGAAAAGAGTGAATTCTCATGATATGCTTCCGCCATGACGAAATGGGACATGGAAATATCTATCTGCTCATCTAGATTATCAGCGTCATATAGGGTAAGATCGGCGCGATATGTTTCTTTTGCCAGCTCTAGTCTTCCTGTAGCCATGAAAACTCTGAGATTCTCTCGTAACAAGGCTGAACACATTTCACGTGATTTTGTCTTTGTATACACACTCAAATAACTATTCAATAATTTTTGAAAATCTGCATATTCCTTCTTTATTTTATTCTCAGTTAGATTCCTATAGGAAACATTAGTTCTAATGACATATTTCAATTTTGTATCATCGGTAATATCCTGTCTTGGTAAGGCCAGTAAAGCGCATTTTTTGAAATATATGAATGAGTTGTCAAAATTGTCGCTTTCTTCATAAATACGACCAAGAACAAAATATCTTGTAACTACTTTTTCTCGATTTTCCCCATGAAGAAGCAGCTCTATCTCCAATGCCTTTTTCGCTGCTTTTTCCGCTTCCTTATAGTTGTTTAGCTTTTGCAGAGAATCTGCAATATTGCCATAACAAGTTTCTGTTTTATCATGTTCTTCTCCCCAAATTTTTAAAGCGGTTTCCAATGCTAATTGATCATATTTCAATGACTGTTCCAAATTTCCTAACTTGTCATAAAGAATTCCCAGTTGATTATAGCAAAAATACACATCTTCATGTTCATTACCTAATTTTTTCTTTCTAATACAAAGAGCTTTTTCTGCCATTTCCATCGCTTCTTGATATTGTTGCTTTTTGTTTAAAAGCAACGAAATATTCATGCAATTGGTAGCCACTTCCAAATCATCGTCTCCTTTAACGGTGAGATTGATCTCTAGAGCTTTCTTGTAATATTCATACGCTTGAGTTTTATCTCCATAATTGTCCATTATTAATGCCATATTATTATAATTTATAGCAAGTGTCTCTTTAGGAAAATCTTTGATGTCTTCTTGAATTTGAACACCCTTTTTGTAGTATTCCAAAGATTTTTCATAATCACCTTTGTTAGAATACAGGCTTCCAAGATTCACACAAACAATTGACATGTTCAATAAGTCTTTTTCTTTTAAAGAAATGTGAATTCGTAGGGACTCAAGGTAGTATTTCTCTTCTTCTTCTATTTTGTTTAATTTACCATAACAAAACGCCATGTCATTGTAAACCACAGCTAATTCCTTATTTTCCTGCTTATTTGCAAGACATGCATCAATATATTTTTGGCCCCATTTTATTGCCTCTACATAGTTTTCCATTTTTTGGGAACATGTAAAAAGATTATGGTAATTGACTATTGTCTCAACATGACTGTTTCCCAGCAATATTTCATTGATTGTCACTGCCTTATGAAAGAAAGGCAAGGCTTTATGGTATTGTTGTTGTTTTAACTGAATCAAACCAAGTTGATTATAGATTAATGCCACTTCTGGTATTTCTGTTTTATGTATATGTATATAGTATTCTAAACCTTGTGTATATATTTTTTCCGCTTTTTTCAGCAATGCTTGGCCATCTGTAGAATCTGTGTTTGCTTTCTTCAAAAATGAATTTGCCATGTTAATCTCTTGAATGATTTTATCTTGTTCATTCATATACTGGTTTTCATCCTTTGAATCAGTATTTGAATTTTCTATGACTGCTTTATTTTTCATAAACAAATTTCGTCGCTCATGTCCCGGCGGAAGATTGGCCTGTGCATACTCAACTGCCAATGAAATATGTTTCAGGGCTTCATTACGGTTGCCCAATGAAGAATATGCCAAAGCAAGATTGTTATGACAAGTCGCTAAACTTTCATTCATCTTGCCTTGTCCAAGGATTCTTTCATGTATTGCCACAGCTTCATCATATTGTTGAATGGCCATGATATAATCTTTTTTCTTCCTGTAAATTTCTCCTAGATTATTGTAAATAGTAGCAGATCTTTCCGTATTTTCTCCCAAAGAAGCGTGATATGTTTTTAAAGCTTGATTATTATAGTCTATTGCTTTTTCTAATTCATCTGTTGAATCATAATAATAGGCCAAATTCAATAAACTCAATCCTGTATCTGGATGATTATCCCCACATATACGACGGCTTAATGTCAAACTTCGATTAAGCAAGTCAAGTGCCTTGGCACGATTATTTAATTGCAATAATACTATGCCCAGATTGTTGCAAATTTGAGCTTCTAAGGAACTTCCTTCAGGATGAATATCCATTATGATTTTCAATGCTTTTTCAAGATTATCAATAGCTTTTATTTTATCCTCAAGTGATATATATAATTGACCAATATTATTATAAATAGTTGCTGCATAAATACTTGATTCACCAAAGAACTCAATTGTGAGACTTAAAGACTTTTGGTAATAATCCAAAGCTTTATCATATTTTTCCTGTTTCATATATAATTTACCAAATTCATTACATGTTGTCATGTACATCATTGTATTCAATTGACCTGTCTGATTTAAGGCATTACTCACCTTTTGAAGTAAAACCTCTTGATCTTCCAGCTTATCTTTTACATAATATACATTCCCTAGTACAATCATATTTCCAAATGTTTGTAAATCTGTCTCTCCAAAATTTTTCCTAGCTATCTCTATCCCTTTCTGGGCAAATTCCTCTGCTTCTTGATAATTACCTGCACCCAAAGCATTCTCAGCAAGCTTTTCATATATAATCGGACTACCTTGGTCATTTACAACGTCAAGATAAAATTTCCTTGCCGTTTCGAAATCACCTATATGTGAATAATATAATCCAAGAAGACTGCTGACTTCTTTTAATTGAAAAACTTTTCCTTCTTTTTCGTAAAATTGTCTTGCATATTCCAAAAGTCCTTTTGCAGGAGCATAAATGGAGTTTTTAACAAGCAACCCACCAACAATTTCCGATATTGAAGCCCTAAGCACATCTGGAGTTATTTTCTCAATCTCTGAAACTCTAGAAATTAGTACATCTTTGACACGACGATTACCAGGATTCTCATTTTCGTTTCCAGAAAACATGTCCCGCAGGAAATCCAAGCTTTTCACGGCAATCTCCGCCTGCTCCTTCTCTTTTTTCTCAGATTCTATGGCACGCGCTTCATTCTCTTTTGCCTTTGCCTCATTTTCCTTCGCTTTCGCCTCATTCTCCTTGGCTTTATTCTCATTCTCCTTCGCCAATGTCTCCCCGGCAATAGCTCTAAGTCGATTCCTCTCCGCTATCTGCTTCTCATGGACGGCCCACAGCGTCATCAGCGCAAACACCACGGCCGCGTAGACGCCGATCGCCGCGTAGATCCGCGTCTGCCGCAGCCTTTCACGGTCCACGGACGATTTGATCTTCTCCCGATCCACCTTCAGCATGTAGCTGAGTGACTGCACCATGCCGTTCTCCCATCCGGCCTTCTCGCCCTCGCCGTCGTCGGGGATCATGGACGGAAGGTTGCGTGACATGACCTGCTCCGTCCGCAGCGGCGGCGGCAGGCATTCCTCCGCGCCCCCTGAACCGGGGCGGCCGGACAAGATCACCGGCACCACCTTGGCGCAGTCGCCATCGTGCGTCTCCAGGAAATGCCTGATCTCCTCGCCGACCCATTTCGAGTCCGCAGAATTCGGCGAGCAGAGAACAAGAAGAAAACGTGACTGCTCCAAGGCGACCTTGATATCTGCCGTGAAGCTTTTTTCCGTATTCTTCAAATCTCTCCGGTCACGGAAGACAGGCCGCAGATATTTTCCTCCTTCAGGCAGATTTTCCTGGGAGACCAGCTTGACGGGTATGCGGAAATGCTCCAGCTGGCGTTGCAGATACGCCGCCGCGCGGCTGTCATGACGTGAATAGCTAATGAAGAGATAGTATTTATACATGACAAGTTCCATGCTTTAGGCTGAATATTTTATGAAAAACTATTAAAAAGAAACAGTTCTTTAACATGTTGCCATTAAAAATTTATATCAATATTAAGAGTTTTTCAATGAAAACAAAACAGGAAAATAATGCTTGATTTCGGGGGCGCAACTACCAGCGACAACGGTGTCATCTTTCTGCTTGAGCAACAGGACAGGAAGCTCGGCCTGATGAAACAGGTTGGCAAGGGGCTCGACAGGCTCGACACCCACCAACCAGACAAAATCCGGCACCTGTTGTCCGATATGTTTCGTCAGCGCGTCCTCAGGCCATGAGGACCTGAACGATCAGGCTGAGTTCTCGAAGGACCCGCTACTTCTATCGTGATAGCGCACTGGCGCTACTCAGCACGCTGGCCGCTTCGAGAACTGCGACTTGTGAGCTCAAACGTCGCCCACAGGATTCTCTTGTTGGCCTGAGCGGGGCGATGGCGCCCCTTCTCCCGCCTAATCTTTATGGGGAAAAGAAGTGATGTGCCCGAATCATGAAAACTGGCCTGGCCAGTTTTTCCATTAAAACCATACTATTACAAGCCCACAAAAAAGTTAACTGTCGGCAGCCCATCCGGCATACGGGCAGTGACGGGACGAAGAAAGTCTCGACAGAAAGCTAACGGACACAAAGCAAAACAAGAAAGGAGCCAAGCCATGAAGAAAGCCATGAACGCCGTGAAGAAAGCCATGAACGCCATCGCAGCCGTCGCCATGTTCGCAGCCATCGCCGTCGCAGCGCCAGCGGCGAGCGCTGGAAGCCTCACCGGGGTCGGCAGCAACACGACCCGCGTCAAGGCTCACATAACTAATAATGGCGGACGAGATCCCCCTTGAAAACTATGACATAAAACATACAGAGAAAAAACAATCAAAATAGAGAAAAATTAAACACACAATCAAACGAAGGAAAAATCAATTATGAAAAAATCAAAAATGGCATTCATCGTCCTTGCATTAATCACATTTAGCGAACTTACAACTCATGGTGCTGTAACATATTCGAAAGACTACGTTGCAGATAGTGTCGTACAAGAGATTCTGAGCGAGGAATTCAATGCAAAGCTTAATGATACTAAGGATACTATCGTAGTCAATTCTGGTATCAAAATTTTGGTTGAAAGAGACTCAGATCGGAGCTTCATTCGCATATCAGGCGCATTCAAGTCTCCCGAAGATATGTCTCGCACAGAAAAGCTCAACATCTGTCAACGATACAATGATAAAACCATTTTCGTGAGATTCTCAATAGACAATGATGGCGACTTCTATCTTGATTACTTTCTCCCTTACAATGGTGGACTCGATAGCAAGAACCTTCAGAAATCTGTTCAATGGTTCTTCTCCGTTGCTGAAGATTTCAAGGATAACATCTTGAAATAGTCAACAAAATAATTATAGAAGAAGTTTTTTCCAGTAATAACAATTAGCTCTTTGAAAAAACATGAAGTCAATACAAGGCCAGGGGTCAGTCGCGATGCGCGAAAGCATATCGGAAAGTGGCAGGGGGTGGAAGTCCCCCAAATCCTGGAAAGAGACACCAGGTGCAGTCAGCCCGGCAACCGTGGACAATAACCGGGCGGCGGCCGGGGATTCCCGATAATCCCCTTCCAGCATGAAAACGCAGCAACCCATTCAACAGGGGCGGGACGGCGGCGGCCGTCCAACTCCTCGTTTCCAGAAAGGCCAAGATGGCCAAGCTCGGCGGCATCAACACGGACGAGGCGACCGTTTATCTGGAAGCATACAGCACAGGCGGCAAGGAGATCATCCGCAACGTCGTGGTCACCCGGAAGGAGATCCGCGACATGCAGCGCGAGCTCCAGCTTGAATGCAACAGGCTCCAGGATGAGATGGACGCGTACAACGCCCTGACCAAGATTGACTTCGAGACGCCCCTTGTCCAAGGAGGGGCCGCCTCCAATTGAAAGCCTCTGTGTGGAGGACAACGATATTGACAAAGGGCCATGGAGCATGGCCTTGACGGATGCGGGCTCATGCACGGAACATGGTCTATTTTTAAGGGATAAGGGCTTAATCCTCAATCCTCAATCCTCAAATCTTTTTCTCACGCCACACGGAGGGTTTCAGCCGGGGAACCCAGCTGACCCCTGGGTTCCCCGGTCTTTTTGTTTATGTCATTACTATGATAGCTAATAATCTTTATATTGTTTAGCTTAAATATTTTTTGAATATTTTGTTCAATCAGCATGTAGCTGAGCGACTGCACCACCCCGTTCTCCCATCCGGCCTTTTCGCCCTCGCCGTCGTCGGGGATCATGGACGGAAGGTTCCTCGACATGATCTGCTCCGTCCGCAGCAACGGCGGCAGGCATTCATCCAAGCTCCCCGAACCGGGGCGGCCGGACAAGATCACCGGCACCATTTTGGCGAAGTCGCCATTGTGCGTTTCCAGGAAATGCCTGATCTCCTCGCCGACCCATTTCGAGTCCGCCGAATTCGGGGAGCAGAGAACAAGAAGGTACCGGGAGGCCTCCAGCGTCGTCTTAATGTCCGCCGTGAAGCTTTTTTCCGTATTCTTCAAATCCCTCCGGTCGCGAAAGACGGGCCGCAGATATTTTCCGCCTTCAGGCAGATTTTCCTGAGAGACTATCTTGACGGGAATGCGGAAATGCTCCAGCTGGCGTTGCAGATACGCCGCCGCGCGGCTGTCATGACGCGAATAGCTGATGAAGAGATAGTAATTATACATAAGTATATATTTCAAAAAAAACTATAATCTTCAAGCAATTCATATTAACGCATTTGAATATTGAAGACCAATGCCCTTACCGAAAATTCAAGATGGAACTATGTGTTACCTCAAAAATGATTGTCATTCCATTTTTTCAGCCAACTCCAACATCATGGTACGTGGCTGTTCAGCTGGCATGACCGCCTCATGCGAGATTAGGCGTCCGTTTTCAAGGCGCCAGATTTGTACTTTGGCATTGGTGCCAATCAACGCCTTATAGGCGTCAAAATACTCACACGGCTTTCCATCCACCTGTGATACAATGTCACCTTTCTTATAAATCGCATGGGATGTGGCGGGAGCTTCAAATCCACAAACCATTATACCTTTTTTAAATGGTAATTCTTCACGCTGGCGAATAAACGCCTCCATAACATCGCACCCTATCAGTCCAAATATCTCGTCTGGTTTTTTGCGCAACATGGCTATGGCCTTCAATGCCTCGTCAGTCAAATTCAATGAAAGGAAGCGAAGCGTTTTGCCCCAAAGCACTCCAGGCTCATCGGTTTCCAAAGGTTCAAATTTCTTCCATGCTTTCTCACGTATTTCGTCAGTAATCTGTTTATTCTTTTGATCCAAAAGAGTTTTCAAGGCACCTATCTTTCTAGCTTTTTCCAACATCTCTTCAGCTTTCTCAGGAGTAGCTCCTTGATTTATTAACATTTGTCTATACAACTCTTCTTCATTTTTCAATGAAGTATTCATATTGCCTACCAGCATGTTCAGTTCATTAAGTTTTGCCTCTATTGAATTCATGCATTGCTCTAGAAGGTTTTTGAGAGTTTTCTCCTTACGCTCCCATGGCTCCGACAATTTCGGTAAGTTCGTCCACCTTCTCACGATTTCGTAATATTCCTCCAACCTTCTCGGTGAAATATCTTTAAAAATCGCCATTTGAATATAACTGTAATACCTCGTGTGCAATTCCAGATAATCTTTCTTAATCTGAATGAATGTAAGCAATTCCGATTTTGGCATCGGATTTTTCTTGTCCATATAGTTTTTCAAGCTGTCAGCATCCTGTTTGGCCTCCTGATATACTAATTGCAGATAATCATATGCTCCCTTGACATCCACAAGTTCAAAGGGCATGTCCTGCACCTTTTCCAGCAAGTCCTTGGAAACCTCCCACTTTTCTATGTTTAATTTTTGTAAATCTTTTGAAAAAACATTATATGTTTCAAGAAAATGCGCATAAGAATCACTAGACAAGGCATTGGTTGCTGCATTCAGAAGCTCTTTTCTCATACTGAACAACTGGTTTACACATGTTCCTTGCCCCTCAAGGACATACAACAATTCGCCAAAACGCTGACGCTGCAATTTTGTAACTGGATATGGAAATATCTCATTCCTAAAATAATAACCTGTTCCTCCCGCTCCAATCAATAGCAAGACGGTCAAAGCCACAAGATACAAGCGGTGATTTGGATGGACCGGTCTTGATTTCAACAGACGGCATAACTTGTTGAAAGTGCTATCGAAATGCTCATCTGAGGCGGAAACACCTTCATAGTCGCATAAATCTGCAATATCATCTGGCAACGTCTTCTTGTCCGGCCAGTTGAAATCCCGCAGAAAAACAGGGATGATATTCTTCTGATGCTTAAGAGCATGAGCTACTTCCAGCCTGAACCAGTCGTCGGATGAATCCTCGCGCAATTCTAGGGCCTTGCTGTTCAATAGCACGATTACGTCTTCGCAGTGCTCTATGCGCTCATACAACTGCGTATTGAATTTACCACTACGAAGCGTCTCCATGTCAAACGAAACGCGATAGCCGGCATTTGTCAAACGATCATAAATCAGTCTTGCAGTCTCCACTCCACCATCACGGCGGTAGGAAATGAAAATGTCAAATTGCTTGTCTTCCTGTTTCATTCGTAGGCCTTTGTTTCATTGTTCAATTATATAATTTTAATTTTGCATTTTTATCATATTAGAGCCGCTTAATCATATACACGCCTGTCGAACCATAGTGCTTGGGCAATTCACGAATGCCGACATAGTCGCAAGTGAACGCCTGTTCGCTTTCCGTGGCGGCAAATGCTGCAAAAGCACCGCTGGCATATATTTGCCCTTCTTCTGTAATCGGTTCAATTCTAGCAGCTTTGGTTGCCGCTCTTCCAAAGAAATTCAGCTTATCTTGGATAAAATCAAACATGGATGTCATGACACCAACATGAAGCCCAATCCGCATGGAGAGGCGCTCCTTTTTCGGCATGTCGAGCCAATTAACACTCCCTTGCACCCATTTCTGGATCGCCAACGCCACTTTTCCCGCGCAACTGACATTTTTAAACACAATATACAAAGCATCGCCCCATGTATTCCTGTATTCTATGTCCGCTTCGTATTCAGCAAGAATTTCGGGGATTTCATTAATGAAATGTCTGTTGAAGGCAAGGCAGGATTGCTCGTCCAGTTGGCTGAAATTCTTGACATCAGAGAACAAGATGGCATGCAAGGCCCGCTTCGCCCCTGTCATAGGCTCAAAATCGTTCTTTTCAGCATTCATTTCAACCTTATTGAACAAGCCGCACAGACCGAAAGAAAGATTATCAGCTCTCAATTTTGCCAACCCTAAAAGATACCTTTCGTTGAATTTTTGCCGCATCATATCATTCCGCTGAAGAAACTCGCATTCCATTGGAACCAAACTGACGAACGGATGCTTCAAGACGGCCTGCAACCGATTCAGCCATTCCTTTTCATTTTGATATTTTAATTTTAACTCATCTTCCGGCAATTGCAAGCAAATATGGCAATCTATGTTTTGTTCTATCAATCTTTCAGCCAAAAGGATGGAGTCTTTTCCCATAAGTGTCAAATATGCTAAGACACAGGATCCTTCCGTTATTTCATCTAGAACCTTCTTCGGTATTTTCTCCTTATCTCCGCAAAGCGAATCAAAAAACACACCGATTTTCGGCAACTTTGGAAAAAAGTCAGTCAATTCAGTCAAATTCCCATCAAGGCAGTTCAGTAAAAGTTTCAATTGCCTCAAGGTACTTGAAAAATCACCGAATCTCCTATATGTCAAGCAAATATCATACACTTTCCTATATTCTTCTTTGGCCTTTTGGCGTTCCCCGAGAACCAATGCGCATTCGGCACGCGTAGCGGTCGCCCATAAATTATCATTGTTCACGCCTTGTGTCTTCAATGTTTCCAGTGCGACTTCTTGTGCCTTTCGCAGATCCTCCGCAAAAAGAAAGCAACTGGCGGCATTCACACCATTATAATACTCTTTTTGTACTTGAAAGGCTTGGTAATTGATCTCCGCTGATTTTCTAAAAAAATTCTTTTTTTCCTCCAATGTTGTAGCCGCAATCGCTCTGTCCTTGAAAATTCTGGCCCGAAAACCGTCACATTCGGAATTATTGAACTTTTCCAACTCTTCGGCTATGTCAACTGCTTTCTCCAGAGAACCTGAACGGGCCAGAGCCATTCCTTGGACATGATACTTGTATTCTCGACATTCAATTTTCTCCGCTTCATCATACGCCATGAAATTCTCGCCAATTGCCAGTAGCTGTTTGACCAACCAATAACGATCATTATCGGTCATATATGGATATCTTTCACATAACTCTTTAATTTCACGAAAAGAAAGTATCTTATCCATATATCTGTTTTCTATACTGGTCAATCTGATTTCGTACCCAAGTTTTTTTATTAGTTTCAAGGTCCTAATAGCTGTATTTCGATCATATTCTTTCTCTGATTCCGGCAATTCCGAATATGGAATCAAGCATGGATGTTGTTTCCGTTCATCATCTCGTCGAGATCCATACATCCATCCTTCCTCCATTCGTGTTTTCGACCAAATATCATGAACATTTTCAGCCATTGTTTCGACAAGATTCAGCAGATCTTTATCTAATTCAATATTGCTTGTATCAATTAAAAGTGGTTTGTATATGCTCATGATTACTATTATCCTTTTAATAAGAATGATGGAAATGTTGTTTCTTGTTGTTTGTTGAACCATATCCAACCAACAGCAGATGGAAAGAGATAACTTAACCTAATGCGTTCGATTATTGTTTTTATGCCTTATTTTAAGCTTTTTTTTAGCATTTTGGACAATTTCCTTATTGTCTGTTCCCTTGATTCACGCCTCTCTGACTCCAGCCATTTTTGAAAAAAATGATGATTTGAAAGAAAATGTATCTCTTCTTTCAACCATTCCGCATCCGTTAGCCTAATGCCATGTTCCTCCCGTTCGCGACGGAGCAAATTCGTTCTTTCCCAATAGCTAGGCAACCCGATATGACCGATATCCGCATCACAGAGTATTCTCTCCAATAGATTCTTTGGGGAGACCGGTTGAGCAGTCGCTAGAATTAGCGTCTTCACTTGCTCTATCTCCTGTTCCGAGTATCCATGATAAGGCAGATAATCAGTCGCAAACTGCGCAGCCAAAGTCTCGTTAGCCTCATATGAATCAATATACCCGTAATCATGCAACAAGGCGGATGTCATCAGGCATTTCCGTGAAACAGCAGAAAGCCTGGGATACCGCTGCATGAATGATAAGACGTTTGCCACAACTTCCCGCGTATGCCGGACATCATGATAACAGCACTTCTTATGACCAAAGTCAGTAAGCTTATCCGTGATATCGTCATAGACTTTTCTGTCTAAATCCGTCAAGATCGGGAAAACATGGCCACAATCTGGGCATTTTACGAATGAAAACGCCTCATTGGCTATCACGAAACGCCAGCATTTCGGGCATGCATGTGCCCCTGCTAGTGGCGTAGAGACCTTTTTCACGCCTATCGCCACCTCAAGCGGATTGATTACATTAAATTTATTGAAACTTTTATTCTGAAAATGATATTTTATAATAGATTTGATTTCAAAAAGCTCCAGCTCTGGATAACGGCCAAGAAGCAACGCGACGATTCCCGTGACAACAGGAGTCGCATAGCTGGTGTTGGTAACTCGGTGGTAACCACCGCCACTCTTTGCAACCAGAATGTTTACTCCATGTGCTGTAACCCCGATAGGCGGCGTATTGATGACCTCGATGATATATGGATTATTTTCATAATTCATGTTGTCAACTCCGATGCATGCCGCCAATTCAGCAGGAAAACCTACATCACTGGCAACCGCTGTTGCCATTATAGGAATGTCATTGACGGAATTCCGTCTTGATGCTATGATAATCTTATGTTTTTGATAAGCTTTTTCAAGCAAATCCTCAAGTTCACGGCTGTAGCTTTCAGGGCAGTTCATACTCATGTTGATAATGTGGGCATCGCTGTCAATAGCTGCACTCAGGCCAGCGATGACATTTTCACCAGTCCATGAGCCAGTCATCACCTTATAGTCAAGAAGCCTCGCGTTCGGAGCTATTCTGGAAACAATGCTGGCCACGGCTGTTCCGTGCGCACTGTCGTCATGGTTATCGCCACATGAAAGTGTAAGAGGTGAAATGACCCCATTCTCATCCTTGCAGTCATCCCTGAACTCCCACACACCATCAATCTTTCCGCGAAGTACTTCATGCGTTCCGTCGATGCCAGTGTCCAGAATGGCCACCTTGACGGGATGCAACCGTTTCTTCCATAAGTCAGGTATAAATTCTTGAAGAATATCTGATAATAAGTACATATTATAATTCACTTAATAAGGATAATATTTTCAGTATATTATCTTTTTTATTTGGATGGTGTTGCAACCAAAGGATGGTTTTTTGCGCTGCCTTAACTTCATCATTTCCCTGTTCAGTAAGCTTTGACATGCCTTGGGAATGGTAACTAGTGATTTGTTGCTCATGTGCCAGTAGTATGGCTCCTAATTGAGCAACGATAGAGATATTCCGATAATCGTCCATTGTGAAGGATTTTCTAATGTCGAAAGATACAGCGGTCATGACACCAATTAATTCTTCGTCCAAAAGGACTGGAGCCGCGATTACGCTATGGGGAGCACCATCGTCAGGAACATTGAACAGACCGTTTTCACGTGTCCCGATCTGTATTTCGCGAGTAAGAGCCGCCATTCCTGTAATTCCCTTACCAACAGGCACGACCTTGCCTTCAAGCGAAGCCGGAATATCGCCTCCTACTGTACAGACAAACTGCAGGACATTATCCTTCTTCTGGTATTTCAGCAATGACCCTTCATCTGCGCCAAGTACTTTCAAAGCCAGCCTAATCAGCAAATTGAACGATAGCTTTACACGAGCAGGCTCTAAAAAACCAGCTGCAAGTAAAATTTTGTCACCTTCTGTTATCGCCATGGTTGTATCTGCCTCCTTGCAAAAAGTCAAAGTTCCAGATCGCCTGGGATTCTGGTTCCATCATCAAATATAAAAACAACTTCTGTCTCATTTGACTGCTTTATGACTGATTGTGAAATCCACGCGTCTCCATTTTCAACAAGCAGTTCATTCGAGCAGTAAAGCAACTTTCCCTGGATAGGTTTGCCGCTAGGGCTTTCCATTTTGATGTGCAATAGGGCTGTCTCCAGTGCTGGTATGGACAGCGTCATCCTCCATCGATATTTCATTGGAATGTCGTTCCTTGAAGAATAAACCAAATTGGACTGGAATTCGCCTGCGGCGATGACTTCCGCTTTTTCTTTCTGCTCCAATCGGCTACAAAAGTCCATCCATATCTTATTCCGTCTCATCATCGCTTTAAGCTCAGATTTTTGCGACAAGTAAAAATCGTACACTTCTTGCATCCTTCTGCTTTCCAGCTGCTCCAAGCAAATACCGTATTTTATCATGCGGATAGACGGAATTCCGCTCTCCCTCGCCAATTCCTTCTCTTGATGGTAGTCCTCCAGCATCTTGAAAGCATCACGCAAGCGGTCTGCCTCCTTCTCATTCATATCGCCACACACGAATGAAATGACATCTCGGATGCTTATCGATAAAAGAAATTCGGTCTGTCGAATAATCTCACGACTTTCCTCTGTGATTTTTTTAATTGGTTCTTTTTCCATTATTCCTCCCTTTCTTTTCTTGATTCATTTTCTTTCATATAGTCTGCATTTATATAGTATAATTTCAATAAATTGATTGTTCTTTCCGACAAACCAGGCACATGCAGAAGGGTATAGCAGAATCGGTATTCTGATGAAATCTTCTTCGGCATGGAAGGATTCGCAAAATATTTATGAATCTGGTCATAGACATTATCAATTTCGTATATCTTCAACATGGCATTCACCTCATCATCTGTAACATCTTGAGCCAGAAAAAGGAAGAGGGATGTCTTGACTAGTATTTCATACGCTTCGCGCATCGCGTATGCTTCTTCCTCATCCATATTTTCTACAAGCCTTTTCATAGTCATTTCATCCAACTTGACATTATCATTTTTCTTTACCATTTCCCTCACTACAAGTTCATGGAAAGATTTCACTAGCCTGTCATTGCTCCCATCCTTGAAAACGCCACAAGCACGAAGAAGTCGCGCAAAAATCGCTTGCTCCTGTTCATCTTCGCCAGGTAAAATTTTACCTAATTCTTTGATTATCAATGAATTGGTTTTATAAATACTGTTCTTGGCATCGTCAGTAGATTGCGTGACTTTTGGACGTTTTTCATTGTTGTCATGAGTCCAGACGTTTCCGTTTGCCCAAACATTTACACCACGCATTTTAATTATTTCACATTTATTATTCCATTTCTCATCATGGCTCAAACATGCAAGAATCGCACTTGTATCATGAATGTGAATGCCATGGTCTCTCTCCTTCGCCCATTTGCCCTGCAAATGGGAATCTTTTTTAGAATCATGAGGCAGCCCGAGTATCATCTGTAGGAAACCACGACGTAACAACCAGTTTTCATATTGCGCACTCCTGCCTTTTGACATGATTTCGTGTAGAATTTCATAATAGGCAAAATAAGAAGCTAACATAGTTTTTGTGTAATCCAATAACTCACTATCAGAAAGGTTATTTTTTTCTGTTGCCTCCACCATTTCTGCTTCCAACTTGTTCTGTCTGCCCTTGTCATCAGAGACATTGTCAAATTTTTCATCCTTACTTTCTGGCGGTACACTCATACCCTTATACATCTTATTTCCAATTTTTATCAGGACTTTCTTCAGCCAACTTCCAAAGCCAAAATCGTTTCCAGCCAAATAAGTACTCAGAAGCCGATGCGGGGTGGTTCGTTTGAATGTCAATAACCGCATTATCTTTACTTCGTTGCCGTCTCTTTCGACTATTGACTCTTTACCGATATATTCCCAAAGTTCGCTTGGCGCCTCATTGCAGTCCATTAAAGGCAACTCAATCTTCAATCTTGGATAGTATCTCAAACACTTTGAGAACAACGATTTCTGATAAGAAGAAGATTCTGTCGATTTTTTTTCTTTATTAATACCAAGTACGTTAATACCAAGTGCGTTACAAGCAAGATCATAAACAATTTTATAGCATATCTGATATAGTTCCAAATTTATATTATTACTATCTTTATTGACTTTCAGTGCCACCGCTAATCCTTTATCGATGACGATTTCATAGAAATCCATTTCGTATTTTAGAAATTTAGCATACAATTCATCATCGCTGTCCCTTTGCTCTGGACCATCCATCAAAGATGTGAGAATGTTTTTGAATTGATCAATCCAAACTTGCGATTCCTGTTTTTTGACATATTCGATAATAGGTTGGAAGGCTGGAAGCTCGTCATTAATAAATCCCTTAATGAAATTTATCTGAATCTTCGGCATCTTAATTCCTCTGAATCTGAAGTTACCTCAACTTGTTAGATAAAAAGTCAAAATCTAAAGACTTAACTAACTTTTTCATTAATATATTTAGATTTGACTTTAATGATATTCCCCTGCTATTGCATTTTGATTGGAGAGCCAAACTTGGTACTGGCACTACTGTTTTGCCACTCCCTCCATATGGTAATCTGAGATGAGTAGTCATGGTATTCACTTGGAAGCCGAATCAATATTCTGTCACCACTCATAACCTCGTTCGTCACCTTTAATTTGTAGTCCAAAGTATAAGTGTCTCTCTTGCTTTTTACTCATGATGTATTCTTAAATGTTTTTGAGAGAATATTAATCTAACACATCATAATAGCCTGTCCAATTTTCAAGAATCACTTTAATCAGTTTCGTTTTAAATTGTCTTTTCCTGCACCGGGCAGCTCCCCCAGGCTGCCCGGCTTTCCAATCCATCATTTCTTTCCCACCTTATTCCAGCCTTTCCTACTGGACCTCTGTTTTTTACCCACCTTGTAAAAACCAAAATTTATATTTAATTACTACCGGATGAGTCAGTAGTAATAAAATCATACGGATAACTTTTTCTCACTAATCAGCTCCTGTAATTCTCTCTTTTTTGCTCAACCACGGCTTGAATAGTCATCTTGGCAATCTAATTCCATAAAATCTTTATTTTTATTCATAAGAACTACAATTTCTTGCATATTTACCCTAATCCCACAATCGTAGTTATGCTTTGCCAAATCAACCATGACAACACAAAAATGAAAACTATAATAGTGAAAAGAATGGCAAGGATCGCGCTCGTTGTGTTCTCCATACTCTTCATCGTGTTCTTCATGGCTTCTTCCTTTTTTTGTCTTGGGGGTGGCTTGGGTCTCCGGCGGCCCGCCGCCCATTTCCGGGGGAGGGCGCCGTCACAGTCCGCATGCCGTTTCGGGGGGCGGGCAGTTAACCTTTTTTTTCGGGGCGGGGGCGCCTGGCCCCGCTTTCCGGCGAGTCTTTTCCCGGGGGGCGGGGCGCCCCTCCCACCGGGGGGCCTAGTCGATCGCCACCGTGTAGCGGTTGCAGACGACGCCGCGGTTCTCGACCTTGACCGTGTAGCTGCCGCTACGGGGCGGCGTCCAGCGGACGGCGCAGCGGTCCGTCGCGCCGAGGTCCGAAGCGACCAGGCGGCCCTTCCCGTCGTACACCCGGACGTCAAGGTCCGTGTCGCCGTCGCCGACGACGACCGCCACGGCCTCCTCGCCGGCCGCGAACCAGCCCTCGTAGCTGTCCGTGTCGTGCGAGTCAACCGTCTCCGTCCTCGTGTAGCGGAAGCTCCTGAACCTGACCGTGTAGCGGTTGTAGACGACGCCGCGGTTCTCGACCTCGACCTTGAAGCGGCCAGAGCGCTCGGGGACCCAGACGGCGCCGCAGCGGTCCGTCGCGTCGAGGTCCGAAGCGACCAGGCGGCCCTTCCCGTCGTACACGCGCAGGTCCAGGTCCGTGTCGCCGTCGCCCTCGACGGAGACCACGGCCAGCTTGCCGGCCGCGAACTCGTGCCTGAAGACGTCGGTCGTATGCGGCTTCACGCAGGTCGTGGCGTACGCGTCCTCGGCCGCCACCGGCGGCGCGGACAGGGCGAGCGCAAGCAGCAGCAGGGCGGAGGCGAGTACCGTGTTCATCGTGTTCTCCATCGTGTTCTTCATCGTGTTCTCCATGGCTTCTTCCTTTCTTTTGTCTTGGGGGTGGCTTGGGTCTCCGGCGGCCCGCCGCCCATTTCCGGGGGAGGGCGCCGTCACAGTCCGCATGCCGTTTCGGGGGGCGGGCAGTTAACCTTTTTTTTTTTCGGGGCAGGGGCGACGAGTCCCGCTTTTTCAACGAGTTTTTGAAATTTTACTAAAAAGTCAACAGTTAAAATGGCGTATAGTGCGGAGGTGTTACGTAAGCAGGATCTTCGCACGGGCGTGATCCATGGCAGTCGTGCGCATTCCACTCAGATGGAAGCACTTAGCGTTATTGAAGACACCATTTAAGCAGCATCAGCCAATCAATTGCAGCTGCTTGCGGAGCAGGCCCGTGATTTGAGCAAACGGCAGATGGATGCGGCTGACAAATCGGGGGAATTCAAAAAACAGGAAACGCCTATATCGCAACAAGATACGAAACAGGCTCGTCAGCAGCAACAAGATTTGAAGGATCAGGCGGAACAGTTCCGCCAGTCGTTGCAGGAAACGGCGGAGCAATTGGACGAAACGTATCCGGACATCGCGAAGGATTTACGCGACGCCGTCAAAAACATGGACGATCGGAAGATTCTCGCCGCCCAGCAGCGTGCCCTTAATGCATTGCTGTACAAGCGTTTCGACCGTGCGGAAAAGGAGCAGACGGACGCTTCCAACCTACTCGCCGCTCTCGCCATGGAGCTTGACGCCGCCGCTGGCAAGATGCCGAACATGACCGCGCAGGAGCTTCGGGAAGCGTTACAGAAATTGCAGCAGCAAGCCCGGCAGACCGCTCAAAATATGGAAGGCGAAGGGCAGCAGGCCAGCGAACGGATGGAACAGCTCCGTCAGCAGGCGGAACAGAATCTCCAGAAGCTTGGAGAGAAACTTAAAGACAACCGCCTGAACGAGTTAAGCGATAATATGAGTCTTCCGTTCAACGGCGAATCGCCGTCGGAAGCGGGTCAATTCATGTTGCGCAACCTCCAGCAGGCCGCTGAAATTTTGACGGAGCATCTGCAACGGCTAACAATGGAAAAGAAGCGCGAGCTGTCGCGTTCGCAGCTCGCGCCTCCATTGAAATACCGCCGATTGGTTGAAGATTATTTCAAGCAAATGAGCAAGTAGCCTTTCCGCGCAAATTGCGCGGAAAGGCGCTTATGGCTTATAGCTTATGGCTTATGGCTAAAGTATTCTGCTTTAAGCTTTTATCTTTAAGCTTTAAGCTTTCTAAAATTCCACGCTTATCACCTGCGCCATCGTGATGCTCGGCACCGTGAATTCCACGAAACCATCCGCGTATTTTACCTTAAGTGCCTTGTTTTCAGGAACTAGCTTGACGCTCTTCGGCTCTCTGTCGCAACGATAACGGACGGAAATCTTTCCAGTCGTCACGATGTCTTCAATGACTTCCACGGAGCCGCGCTTCACAGGCGTCGCGTAGAGCAGATGGATGATGTCGCGGTCTTCCGCTTCCTGATGCGTAACGGAGGCGCGGCCGCAGGACTGCAAGCCATCCACCGACAGCAGCCGTTCCTTTTTCGGATACAGCCGTTCGATGCAGTTCAGCACGTAGTCGCGATGCAACTTCATGCCGTCTGAATTGTACATGGAGAAAACCGGCTGGGCAATATAGATCAGATTGTATTTCTGGATGGCGGACGGCGTCGCAATCACTTCTCC
>JAEEGL012256453.1_pt1 | contig 20877 bp, 17 predicted proteins | sample 9134231 | NCBI WGS metagenome assembly JAEEGL01 (sample SAMN16246548, study PRJNA631951) | gut metagenome | biome: gut microbiome; feature: rumen; material: fiber-attached | host: Bos | place: Iran: Karaj | collected 2018-10
AGCAGGGCGCGCTTGTCCGCCGGGTTTTCCGCCCGGGCAAAGCGCTGCAGAAAATCCTCCACGATCTCCGCATCCTGCTGGACCACAGACTGAAACGCCGGGAGGGCGAGGGGTTCCTGCAGAAGGGCGGATTCCTGACGCAGACATTCCTCCAGTCCCAGGACATCCAGACCGATGGAGGTCAGAATTTCCCGGTTCCAAAGATCCACCGGCAGCGTGTCCGTGACCCGGGCCAGAAAATCAAAGGGATCCGGAATGCCCATCAGCACATCGTATACGCTCTGCACCATCCGGGCGAGCTCCTCCGGCCGGAAGGCGGTCAGCAGTCCGGACACCGCTTTTTTATCCGGCAGCGGGCACGGGCTGTTCTTCCCCAGAAGCGACTCCACCGCATCGGTGAAGCATTCGTCCAGCATCCGCTTTTTTTCCGTATCCTTCAGAACCCGGGGAGTCATGGATGCACCGGCCTGATCGTTATATTCCCTGAGCAGCTGGGTGCAGAAGGCGTGAATTGTGCTGATGCTGGCTGTTTCGATTTCTCCCAGCGCCGCAGCGGCGCCGGAGATGCCCTCCTGGGCGGCCTCCATCAGCAGGCTGCGCAGCTTGTCCTTCATATTCCGGGCAGCGTCATTGGTAAAGGTGATGACCAGAAACTGAGAAATGGATGCCTCCGGGTGATCGATCAGCGTCTGCTTTATCTTCTCCACCATGACGGTGGTTTTTCCCGAGCCGGCCGCTGCGGAAACCAGAATATTCTGATTTTGCGCGGAGATGGCCTCCTGCTGAGAAACGTTAAATTTCGGCATGACTGGGCCTCCCTCGAAAATCGGATGAAACCGGAAACACCGTATCATATCCGTCTTCAGCGAATTTCAACTCCATCCGGTGCCTGTGATCCAGCTCCCGGATCCGGCAGCCGGGCAGCGTGGCGTCATAGGGACAGGCGTCGGGGTGATCGCACCAGGCGCACGGGGATTCCAGCCCGTCCTGAAGGGGTGCCGGTGCCGTTTCGCCGGCGCGGATCCGTTCCACCCGCTCCGCCACCACATGCAGGGCACAGTCCATAACGGTCTGCAGTTCATCGGGGGACACTGCGGAGAGGACATCATTCGATTCCGACCTGCGGGCGATTTTCACCGGTTTCATGGCCTCCTGTACGGCCTGATCGTCCAGAATGATGCCGGAGGTCTGCAGTTCCCTGTCAATCTGCGTTCTGATCTGCCCGGGGTCGGTCCCGCTGACCAGCACGTCCTTAATGGGCTGATACAGGCCGCCCGCCGCGGCAAAGCCGCTCAGACCGTTCTGCGCTGCCCGGATATACAGGGGCAGCTGCAGCTGCAGGCCGGCGACAATGGCGTTCTGTTTCACTTCCTTCGGAGACATCTTGTTATCAACGATTAAAAAATAACGCTTTCCGTCCGGCAACTCCAGCCGGTCGATGCGGTCAATCCGGCCGGAGAAGGCGACATTCCGGCCATCGGACAACTGAATCTGAATGGCAGGCAGATTCAGCGGACTGCTTCCGTCCGGCATGCCGAAGGGAATCTCCGCTGCCATGGGCAGAAAATGCGGCTTCTGCTGAAAGGAGCGCATCAGGCTGGCGATGGACGTACGAATCCCGCGGATGATGGCGACACCCTGATAGCGATGAGCGATGTCAGACCGAAGAACACCGCCTTCCCATTGCTTTACCCGCTCCCGGAGCACGGCGTTCAGCAGACGGCTGACCTGCTGATCCGGGAGATCCGGCCACTCCGGAAGCTTCATGGCCGCATCCAGAAACAGCTTCAGCACATCATGGTTGAAGGTGCCCTGTTCATTGCGCTGAAAGGCAAAGGTCTCCGCCGGAAACAGATCCAGACCATAGCGGAGCAGATGCCTCCGGGGGCAGGAACCGAAGGTTTCCACACGGGAGATCGTGAAACCGTGGGCTGCATAAAGACTCTCCGCCTGCTGCGGAGTGATCCCCTCCGCGGGGACGGATACATGCAGACCGTCCAGGACACCTTTTGTCCGCAGACGCCAGATGTCCGACTGATACAGAGAGGCCAGGGCGTTTTTCCAGCGCAGCTCATCCGGAGCGCCGCTCTGCAGGAATTCGTTTTGGCCATCCCTGCTTTCGCGCAGGCGGACAGCCAGCGCTTCCAGCGCGAAGGATGGCGCAAAGGGCCGGAGGTCCGTGTCCATCAGACCGCCGGTGCAGTTTTCCGGATTCTGCAAACGGACAGCCTTTTCCAGCTGCCGGAAAGCGGCGGAAGGCGTCAGCACCCCGCCGCCGGGCCGGGCGCCGGCACAGGAAATCATCAGCCGGTCCCGGGCCAGAGAGACGGCCTGATACACATCCTGCTTCTGCCGGGCGGCCAGATCCAGTCTGGACTGGCCGATGCGGACAAAGGGCCGGCTGCCGTCACCGGAATTCTGAATATAGGCTTCCAGCTGCGCCCGCTCCGGCTCCGAAAGAATGCCGGTTCCGGACGTGACTTCCGTCTCCTGCATGCCCATGACAATCATGCAGCGGATGCCGGAGGAAAAGAACATCTGGGGCGGAGCGACCATGACGGCCCGGGACAGCTGAGGCAGGGATTTCACTGACCGGGAAGCCAGGGAGGCTTCCAGCATGGTACACAGATCATGCAGGGGGAGCGGTTCGTCCCCGATAAAGGCGGCTATGGAATCCAGGAGCTCGTTGACGGCCGTCCAGACCTGCCGGTTCCGGTCAATACCCAGATCATCGCCCCGTGCCGCATATTCCTCCTCCTGCTGCAGGAGCCGGTCATAAACGCCGGCATCCATGATAAACCGGAAGAGCAGGGCAGCGGCCTGACGGCCCGTGCAGTCCTTCCCGGAGAGCTGCTTTTTCAGATCGACGATCGGATCGATCAGACGCTGACGGAGCGTTTCCAGGGCTTCCGCCTTTTCCCTCTCGCCTTCCTTTTCCGGCAGATAGAAAGGTTTCAACCAGCGGGAACGGTGGATCGCATTTTTCCGGGCGTAGTTCTCCAGCTCCATGACCTCGGAAGGGCTCAGAGAGGTGAAGCCGGTCTTCAGCATCCGAAGCACATCGTTCCGGGCAAAATTCAGGCGCAGCACCCGCAGCAGGGACAGCACATACTGGGCATAGGCACTCATGAGGATGGGCTGATCCTGCTTGGCATTAAAGGGAATGCCGGCCGCGGAAAGCGTCAGCGGCAGGAGCGCGGGAAGCGTATTCTGCTCGCAGACCGCCACGGCCATCTCCTCCCAGGGGATGCCGTCCCGGTGCCACTCGATGAGGGTCTGGCAGGCATGCTGGCATTCCAGGTAGGAATTCTTCGCGTAATAGGTCCGGACACGGGACATATCCGGAACCGGCGCCTGCTCCAGCAGCGCCTGCGCCTGCTGCCGGGCCGCAAAGGGATCCTCCCGGAGGACAATGGTTTTCGGGGGCAGCCCGGATCCCTGACTCCGTTTGAGCTGCTTCGCACCCGGGAAGACGCCCATGGCATAGATGCTCTTTTCCACATAGGCGATCCCGGGATCCAGGGGGGGAAGAGCTTCCTCCCGCAGGACCGAGAAGTGCTGCTTGTGCCGGCTCAGCCAGTCCGCAAGCGAACGTACGGAATCGTTTGCCTGCCGGAAGATCGCCCGGTCCGGGCCGAGGTCATCGCTGATCAGCCCGAGGACCACTTCCGAAGCGCCGGCTTCCCCAATGGCCGTGAGAACGAGAGAAAGGATATCCAGGGTAATATAGTCAAAGCCGAAGATCAGCAGCCTTGTATTCCGCAGCAGCCCGCTTCGGGCAATCCCCGCGACCGCGGAAGCCCACTGGCCGACCGTGTCCGCATATTCCTTTCCAAGAGCCTGCTGATATTGCTCCCAGATCAGGGCCACATCGTTCAGCTTTGCGGCGGTGCGCCGGCCGGAGGGCTGGAAGCTGCGCAGGATATCCGGCGTCAGTCCGGCGCGGGTGAACTCGTCAATCTGGCCGGCGATCTGCTGCGCCAGGGCGGGCTGGGCGACGGAATCCCGATAGTACTTCAGGTCCGCCTGATGATGATGAAGCAGCCGGGAGACAATCATATTCTGCCCGTCTCCGGATACGGGCTTCCGGCTGCCATGGCCGGTCAGCTCCCGGACCTCCCGGATCAGGGAGGAGGGAGAAAAAATCTTCAGATCGAAAAAGCCTTTCACCCGGGTATGACTGACGATCTCCGTTTCGCAGGCCAGGGTAAAGGATTCCGGAACCAGAACCACTGCCCCGGGTGCGCTGCTGATTTCCCGGATAAGGCTGGGGATCAGCCCGGGCGCTCTCGTGGTCACAATACGGATTTCCGCCATCAGCGTGCCTCCCGACTCAGCATCGTCATTGTTTCAGGTTGCTCATATTTTAACGATATCCGGAAGCAAATGCAAGGGATCCGGAGCGGATCCGCACAATAGAAAAAACGGATTCCATCCCGCATCGTTTTATGCTATAATCAGCATAACAGCACAGTTCCGCATCCGTCCCGTTCTTCCTCCCTGCAGGCGTGGCGGAAGCGGGAGAAGCGATGCGGCTGAATCAAAGGACGGAGGAACATATTATGAAAAATCCGAATGGCAATTCTGACAAGATCGCCCGGCAATACATGGACAGGCTGGTGGTGGAGCAGCGCGTGCTCGGCGCGGTGACTCCGGACGCCCGGGTGACCTTCCTGGGGAAAAGCTTTTCCACGCCGCTCATGGGCGCCGCGCTCAGCCACCTGAAGGAGGGCATGGCCGGATACGCAGAGGGGATGCGTCTGGCAAACGCCGCCTGCTGCATCGGCATGGGCGACAACGAAACGCTGGGCAGCTGTCTTGCTACCGGTGCCAGCGTCATCAAGATCATCAAGCCCTATGCGGACCGGGAGGAAATCTTCAGCCGCATCCGCTTCGCAGAGGAGCATGGTGCGCTGGGCGTCGGCATGGACAGCGGGCATGCCATCAAATCGGAAGCGGCCGATTTTGATACCATCGTGGGCTGTCCGATGAAGCTTCCCACAATGGAGGAAATCAAGGAATACATCGCCTCTACCCGGCTTCCGTTTTTCCTGAAGGATATCCTCAGCGTGCAGGACGCGGTGATCGCCAAAGAGATCGGTGCGGCCGGCGTTATCATCAGCCATCACCACGACCTGATGCACTGGGCCTGCCCGCCGGTGTACCTGCTGAAGGAGATCCGGAAGGCGGTGGGGGATGATTTCCTGGTGATCGCCGACGGAGGCATCGAGGACGGCTTCGACGCCTTCAAGGCCCTGGCGATGGGCGCGGATATGGTCTGTGTGGGCCGAGCCCTGATGCCCCCCTATTCCAGCGACGGCCCCGAGGGCATCGCACGGACGCTGAACACCATGACCGATGAACTCAAGTCCATGATGTACCGCACCTGCGCCGAAACCGTGAAGGATATCGATCCTTCCGTGATTCATGAGGCCTGGTGGCTTTAACAGAGAAGCAAAAAGACCGAAGAGCCCTGTGGAGTGATCCATGGGGCGCTTTCTTCCGGATCAGGAGGCGCGTATGATCAGGAATATCGCCATTGTCAGCCTTTCAAGCGGCATTATCGGAGAACCGTTTATCCAGTTTGAGGTGGAAAGGGGTCTGCGCAGGCTGCAGGAATACGGCCTGCATGTGAAGTTCATGCCCCATGCGCGCATGGGACTGGAATATGTCCGGGATCATCCGGAGAAACGGGCGGAGGATCTGCTTGCCGCGTTCCGGGATCCGGAGACGGATATGATTCTCTGCGCCATCGGCGGGGATGATACCTATCGGCTGCTGCCTTTTCTGTTTGATCACCATGAGCTGGCTGACGCGGTTGCGGACAAGGTATTTCTCGGTTTTTCCGACACGACAATCAATCATCTGATGCTGCATCAGGTCGGGCTGAAAACCTTCTACGGCCAGGCCTTCCTGCCGGATCTCTGTGAGCTGGGGCCGGAGATGCATCCCTACACTCGGCAATATTTTGAGGAGCTGATCACCACCGGTACGATCCGGGAAATCACCCCCAGCGAATTCTGGTACCGGGAAAGGGAACGCTTTACGCCCGAGGAAGCCGGAAAGCCGCTGCCGGCCCTGCTGAATGAGGGATTTGAGCTGCTGCAGGGGGCGCCGGTGTTTTCCGGAAAGATCCTGGGGGGATGCATCGACTCCCTGTATGACTTCTTCAACAGCGAACGGTACCCGGATATGCCGGCTCTGTGCCGGAAGTATCATCTGTTCCCGGATGCGGCGGACTGGCAGGGGCGTATCCTCCTGCTGGAATCCAGCGAAGAAAAGCCGACGCCTGAAAAATACCGCCAGGCGCTGGAATATCTGAAGGAAACCGGCGTGTTCGATGCCGTCAGCGGTGTGCTGGCCGGGAAGCCCATGGATGAAGCCTACGCGGAAGAATACAAAAAGCTGCTGGTCGAGGTGATTCACCGGCCTGAGCTCCCGATCGTGTTTAACCTGAACATCGGGCATGCGATGCCGCGCTGCATTATTCCCTTCGGCGTTCCTGCCGTCGTGGATGCGGGGAAACAGATCATTCGTTTTTCAGAATAAACGGCCCGGGGTTTTTCATGCGATATGATCCCGGGCTTTCTGAGGAGTTTTTCGATTTTTCGATTTTTTCCGATTATGCTGACATCGCTGCAGCACGGTGCGTACATATTTGAGGGACCGGAAGTATTCCGCCCAATACAATGAGGAGGCACGCTGCTATGAACATGAATCAGGACATGACGGAAGGGATCAACGCGCTCCGGAAGGTGCATGACCGGCGGGAGCTGCGCATGGATGAAGCGGAAAAGATTGCCGGCGGCCGCGAGCTGACTGTAGACGCCTGGGGCGTGAAACTGGGCGAGTCGGAATTCAATGAACTGATGATCTGGATGGTCAGCCATTACGGATACCGTGCCGCGCTGGAGCATTTTCAGATGTTTACGAAGGACATTCCCTTCTTTGGAGTGCACGAAAAGGAGCCCATGAGCGGCAGCACGCATCAGGAGAGCATGCGGAATCTGCTGGATGACTACTGGCGTTCGAGAAAGCTTGAAAAATAAGATCTATGACAGGGAATGGCTTTTTTGAAATTCTTTCGCGATTTCCCGGAGGTTCTGTGTTCATCTGCCGTTCCGCCGGGCATCAGAATGTATCCGCATCCGAGATCCAGAAGGGAAGCGGACTCCAGGAAGCCGGAAGACCCGTCGGACGGATGAGATTCGGCACGTCGAAAAAGAGCCTGTGCATTGCAAGAGGAACAAGGGCAAAATCCGCCGGCTGCTCCTCTTCTTTTTTTACACTCGGAACGCCGTCGCGCACTGTCACGGTAAAGGCCGGGCTTCCCTTCGGAAGGAACGTTTTCCGCCCGTCCTCCAGGGGACGGATCCGGGCCTGGAGGGCCAGGAAGGCTTCGATGACCTTCGGCCAGTTGAACACCTGGAGCATATCGCTGACGGTGACGGAGACTTCCTCCGCAATGGGGGACAGGACCGCGATACGCTGCGCATGGGCGGGACTGAGGGAAAAGGAGGCTTCGCTGCATGCTTCCTCCGTGAGCAGCGCCTTCAGCACCAGCGGCAGCGCTTCCTCATGCCGGAGCACAGCTTCCCGGACGCAGCCCATGACATAGCCTTCCAGCTCTCCGTCCAGCCAGACAGCCCGGAAGGGGCTTGACCAGGAGTGCATGATGCGGAGAAAATCCGACTCCTCCCGCACCCCGTGAATAATCTGACTGTCCGCCATGGCTTTCAGACGGCGGAGCAGCTCCGTATCCTCTGCAGCCACGGTCTGAAAGCGCACACGGGAGATATCCAGATCCTTTGCCGCATGCCGCAGATTTCTGGCAGTTACATCCATGCGGACACAGACCCCGCCTTTCTCAAATCCGAAATACTCATAGCGCTGTTTCTGACCGCCGAGCATCAGCATGTCCCGGCCTTTCCGGCGTTCCTCCTGCAGCATCAGCGTCATCAGGGCCTTCATATGCCCTTCCCTGCGGTGACAGGGGTGGACGGATACGGTTCCGACGAAGCCGCAGTCCAGGGCCCTGTCCCCGTAGACCATCGGGGTAGGACGGCAGGCGACGAGCCCGACGATCCGGCCCTGGGACTTTGCGATATAATGCCAGTCCTCAATGCCCTGTACCCCGTCCGCGTAGGTCTTGGGCAGAAGGGCCTTGAAATCATGCGGCTCTCTGGCCTGGGAGAATACGAGATTTGCGAAATCAATCATTTCCTGCCGGTCTTCCTTCCCGGCCCGGCTGTAGGTCACGTCACTCATGGGATCCCTCCGAAAACTGGATATTGTATGATTCTGTGAGGCGGGGATGCGCTGAAGGATATTCCTGTGCTATAATTCTCTGAGAATGCCCGGAATGATCCTGCTGCCGATTATATCACAGTATGAATGCAGAGGGAACATGAAGATGCATGGTGATCGAAACTGCGGAGAGTGCTCAGGAAGGAGCAGCGGCGGAGAACCAAAGGACGGTGTGATCCGGGAGCACGCTTCGAAACAGGATGGTTATCACCGGTTCGGCCTGACTGCGGATGCGGCAGGAGAGGATGGAAATGAACCGGACACATTGAGAATCGACACAGGAGGACTGCAGGATGCCAGGGCAGAATATCTATGACAACGATGCCTTTTTTGAAAGCTTCCGGAGCAGCCGGGACAATGAGGTCAATTTCAATGACTGCATTGAGACGCCGATCCTGCTGGGAATGCTCCCGGATCTTCATGGGAAAAAAGTCCTGGATATCGGCTGCGGCATGGGGCAGCATGCCAGGCTGTATTCCGATATGGGTGCGGAATCCGTGCTGGGGATTGACATCTCGGAGAAGATGCTGGCGTACGCAAAAGCGAACAACAGCGCGGAGAATATCCGTTATGAGCGGATCGCCATGGAGGAGATTGACACGATCGGAACCCAATTTGATCTGGTCACAAGCTCCCTGGCTTTTGATTATGCGGAAGATTTTTCCGGACTGATGCGGAAAATCCACCACCGAATGAAAAAGGATGCGGAGTTCGTTTTCAGCATGTCCCATCCGATTGTCACGGCATGGGATGGCGTTTATGACCGGTATACGCGTACGGAAACCGGAGAACGGCTGTATGCAAACCTTCGGAATTACTGTGTGGAAGGTCCCAGAAAGGTGAACTGGATTGTCAACGGGTATGAATGCTATCACAGAACGGTTTCAAGCCTGATCAATGCGCTGATCCGGGCCGGTTTCCGGATTGAGGAATGTCAGGAAGCCCACATTTCAGACGAACTGCGAAAGCAGTATCCGGCTCTGTTCGGAGGGACCATTCACCGTCCTGAATTCATTTTCTTCAGATGCAGAGCAGAAAAGCAGTAATGCAGAACTGTCCCGGCGATCCGTATGGGGAAAAGACAGCTCACAACAGATTTACAGCAGGGCGCAGCTGTTGATTTCAACGGATTCATGCATTATACTGAAATCAGAAAAGGGATCGCGTTCCCCCTGTGGTCAATCATAAGCCTGCCAAAGATAAATGACAGCGCAACTGAATAAAGTGAACGGACTGGAGAGACGGCATGAAAAGACGGAATCGTATTTCAGTTTTGCTGGTTATCCTGCTTCTGACATGCTCCTGTTCCATATACAGCAGGGCAGAAGCGGCATTTTCCGATGATCCTGACGCGGTGGAACGGGCAGCCGATTCGGTTTTCATGCTGGAGGTTTATGCTGCCAACCGTTCCCGGATCGCGATCGGAAGCGGATTCATCGCCTTTGAAAACAACCTGATCGTGACCAATCATCATGTCATTGAGGGAGCCACCTATATCATTGCCAACAGCGATGATGACGAACGCTTCCAGGTGGAGCGCATCGAGGCGGCGGACGAAAAGCTGGATATCGCTTTTCTGCGGCTGGGGAAGAATGTCTCCTACACGCCGCTGCAATTTGACCCGAACACAAAGCTGAAGCGTTCCATGCGCGTGGTGGCGATCGGCAGCCCCGCCGGACTCATGAATACCATCTCGATCGGCAATATCAGTGCCTTCTACCGGGATAAATCAAAGGACTGGATTCAGTTTACAGCCCCGATTTCCTCCGGCAGCAGCGGCGGACCGCTCCTGAACGATCAGGGGAAGGTCATCGGGGTCACCACCGCCACCTATGCGTCGGCGCAGAATGTCAATATGGCAGTCAGAGCCTCCGATGTGGTAAAGCTTTATGAGAAATGGTCCAGACAGCCGGGAACCTATTCTGCCGGCACCGCGATTTCTTCCGGCGGGAATGTGGTCAGCACCTCTGAAAACGTGGATGCGACCATGGTGTACGTTACCGGCTCCGGACGGAAGTATCATCTGAATCCGTCCTGTTCCAGAATGAAAAAACCGATTCAGATCAGCCTGCTTGAGGCGATTCAGCAAGGATATGAACCGTGTGGGATCTGCTACAGATAGCCGGATGAACAGCAGGCATTGAGCCGGTTCCATCGGGCTCCGGAGAAGCGGGAAAGTGTTGCAAATCAAGCCTGGGAATGATATAATTTTTCGTGCCTCGTCATGAGGCGGGCTTTGGACGCCTGAACACGAAAGGATTGAAGGATTCAATGGGCTTATGGATTGCCCTGATCTGCTGCATTGCCCTCTCCGGTTTTTTTTCGGCTACGGAGACGGCTTTTTCCGCTTCCAGCCGAATCAAACTGAAAACCATCGAAGGAGAACAGAAGCCGAGGGCGCAGACCGCGCTGCGGCTGCTGGAGGAATATGACAGCCTGCTGACCACCGTGCTGGTGGGAAACAATGTCGTCAACATCGCCGGGACGGCCATCGCCACGATCCTTTTCACCCGGATCCTGCAAAGCGAGGATACCGGCGCGACTGTGGCTTCCGCCGTGATGACGGCGGTGGTGCTGTTTTTCGGGGAGGTCGGGCCCAAAACCCTGGCCAAACAACAGCCGGAGCGGTTCGCGATGGCCGTGAGTCCGGTGATCCGGATTATCATGAAGATCCTGACCCCGGTGGACTGGCTCTTCGGCCTGTGGCGGAAGCTGCTGAGCAAAATTGTGAAGGCGGAGCCTGAGGAGCCTCAAATCGAGGAAGAACTGATGACCATGATTGATGAGGCGCAGACCGAGGGCGACATCGAGGCCGAGGAAGGGGAGCTGATCCGCAGCGCCATCGAATTCAACGACCAGGATGCGGAGGACATCATGACCCCGCGGGTTGACGTGACCGCGGTGGCGGATACGGCAACTGTCGATGAGGTGGCGGAGATCTTCCGGAGCACCTTCTTCAGCCGGATTCCGGTGTACCACGAGGATCTGGACCACATCGTCGGCATCCTGCACGAGAAGGACTTCTACAAGATGACCCATGACGGGGAGAACAACATCACCCGGATCATGAAGGAGCCGGTTTTCGCGCCGGCGACGCTGCCGATTTCCAGCCTGCTGAAGCAGTTCCGCGCCTCCAAAACGCATCAGATCATCCTGCTCGACGAATTCGGCGGAACGGACGGAATCGTGACGCTGGAGGACGTGCTGGAGGAGCTGGTCGGGGAGATCTACGACGAGCACGATGAGGTCAACGAAGAAGTAATCCGGAACGAGGACGGCAGCTTCCTCGTCGACGGCGGGATGCAGCTGCAGGACATGCTGGAAAGCCTGGGGATGGAAAACAACGACTACGATGCGGACACCGTCGGCGGCTGGGTCGGCGAGATGATCCAGAAGGTGCCGGAGAACGGGGACCGCTTCACGGTCGGGGAGCATCATTTTACCGTGATGGAGATGGACGGCTTCCGGGTAACCCGGGTGAAGGCTGAGAAAACCGAACAGATCGAGAAGACGGATAAGAACGATCAGGCCGGGAAGCAGGAAGAAGCGGACACGGATGAAAAGAGCCCGGAGACCGGAAACGGGGATCCGGGAGAGGAGCAGGAGCCGGACAGGGGGTAAAGATCGATGGGCAAGATGGTCATGGGATACTGGGACTGCCCGGTCTGCGGCAATCAGGGAATTGCCGGGAACGTGATGAACTGCCCCGCCTGCGGAAGGGCCCGGGGCGACGTGAAATTCTACATGAAGGGCGTCGCCGAGGACGAAATCCGGGAGGCCGGGGAAACCGGCGGCATTGAATACCTGAACGAGGACCAGAAGCAGCAGTTCGGGAAGAACCCCGACTGGTACTGCAGCTTCTGCAACAGCCTGAACAAGGATAACGCGGCGTTCTGCCAGAACTGCGGAGCAAGCCGGGAAAGCTCGGAGAGCAACTACTTCGACCAGCTGAAGAAGCGGCAGGAGGCGGAAGCGGCGGAGAAGGCCGCGCAGCCTCAGCCCCAGGCGACAAGGCAGGCGAAGGGATCCAAGAAGCCGCTGCTGATCGCGGCGGTCGTCATCCTGGCCATAATCGGGATATTCACCTACCTGAACGGGAACAAAACCCAGGGCAACCTGACGGTCACGGAGATCGGATGGAGCCGGGCGATCCCGGTGGAGCAATACCAGGAATTCCAGGAGGAAGGATGGAACATCCCGCAGGGCGGGACGCAGACGGGCAGCGGACAGCGGATTCACCACTATGACCAGGTGCTGAGCCACTACGAGGACGTTGAGGTTCAGAAGAGCCGTCGGGTGCTGGATCATTACGAGACCTATTACACCTACAAGGATCTGGGAAACGGCGCCTTTGAGCAGGTTGAAAACGAGCGGCCGGTCTACGAGACGGAATACTATACGGAGACGGAGAGCCGGCCGGTGTACGTATCCGTACCGCGATACGCGACATGGTACCAGTACTCCATATGGCGATGGACGGAGGTCCGGACCGAGAAAAGTACCGGACGGGATCATGAGGCTGCCTGGCCGGAGCTGAACCTGGGGGAGAACGAACGGGAAGGAAGCCCGCGGACGGAGGAATACCTGTTTGCCGTCAGGGATGAAAAGGACGCGCAGACCGTGTGGCGCCTGGCGGAGGCGGACTGGCGGAATATCAACGCCGGGGATAAGCTGAACATCACCGCGAAGCGAACCGGAGCGGATGCCTGGATTACCGACGAGAAGGGGAATCAGATCGCTCCGATTGAACGGATCCAGTAAGCACTGCATCGGGATGCGGAGGAAGAGACATGGATGCGGGTCAGATGAGCCGGGAGGAGCTGGCGGAGAAGGTGTCTGCAGTTTACCGGATTTATCAGAAGAATATCCGGGCGGCTGATCCGCTGGTTTATCAGATTACCCTGGGAGCCAGAAACGGCGTGAGTGAGGAAGAACTGCTTTCGATGGCTTTGGAAACGATCAAAAAGCTTGATTTTGGAGAGATTATGTAAGGCCGGAGGTCATCCGGCCATCACCGGGATCCCCTTCGGCCGGCTGCCCCTCATGGTATGAGGACAATTGCCGGAGAAGACTGAGCAAATCCGGAAAAACTGATGAAGACAAAACCCTGCCGAGGTATCGGCAGGGCTTTTCAGAAGGACGGGTGCAGATGAGACGGGTGCTGATTTTACTCTGGTGTTTGTGCCTGGCGGCGGGGACAGGGACGTTTGTTTCCGGGCGGGCGGAGACGGAGCAGGAATGCATGATTCGGATCCGGCCCCGGGTGGAACGGGCAGACGCGGAACTCGGGGACGGGATCATCGCCATCGGCAGCGCCCGGCGGGGGCAACGGACCGCCCAGATCCGTATCGGTACGGCGGGGCGGAGCCCTGAAGGAAATGAATGGGATCTGCCGGCGCTGATCGCGAAGCGGGGAGGCACCGTGGAGCGCGCTGTATGGCGGATCGAGGCGAAGGAAAGCAGCACGGAGCTCGGAACCTTTCTGCTGTGGCCGGAGGGAAACCGGAAGAAAAGCCGGACCGTGGCGGCTTCGGCGGGATGGAATCTGTGGGATATGACGGAATGGACGCGGGACATCCTGGAGGGCGGGGAGGATTTCTCCTTCCGGATCCAGGCGGCGGACGGAGCCACCGGGGACGGGGCGGCCTTCGACTTTGAGCACAGCCGGATCTACGTGACCATCCGACTGCAGGAAGCGGAGCCGGAAATGGAGGCGAACAGCCTGGCGGACAGCGAGCTGCTGGATATCGCGCTGTCGGCGCTGCCGGCGGAACACTGGGCGCTGCGCCGGTATCAGGAGGAAACCGGATCCCTGATCCAGGCCCGGTGGCCGGAGACGGGGGTGCCCTACTACTTCGGCGGGCACAGCGAGGAAAAGGTGATGCACCGGTTCTTCCCGCTGCAGGAATCCAGATACTACCGGAGCGACCGGCTGTACCTGTGCGGATTCGACTGCGGGAGCTTCCTGCACTGGGTTGAGGAAAAGGCGGGATACCAGCCGCAGGATGAGCTGAGCGAAATCCTGAAAGCCCGGGCGGACGCCTTTCCCCTGCAGGGAGTGCCGCTGGCGGCCTGGCGGACAGCGCTGCTGCCGGGGGACATGATCATCTTCAATCACGGGACGTATCATATCGGGATGATCCTGGGGACGCCAAGACTGTACGGACTGAATGAGGAAAACGCGCCGGAGCTGGCAGGATGGCTGGATTATCCGATGATGATTCACTGCGGGGAGGATCCCTTCTGCTACGACCGGTTCCGGGATTATATTCAGAAGCAGGCATACCGGATGGATACCACGCCCCCGGACGGCGGGGTGACTGTGTCGCTGCTGACGGAGCACAAAGGGGACGCGCCGCACATCCGGCAGGCGCCGTGGGGGAAGGAATACGGGTATTTTTCCGTGATGGGGCAGGAGATGACCGTGTTTCCGCTGGATGACTGCCGGGAGATGGCATGGATGAGACCAGGGGTATAAAATGAGACTGATTTGGAGATACGTACGGCCGTGGCGATGGTATGTCGCGGCGGTGATGGCGATCAAGCTGATGGGCACGGGAACGGAGCTGCTGATCCCGTACGTGCTGGAGCACCTGCTGGATCATGTGGTTCCCCGGGCGGAGAGCGCGTGGACCGTGGCGGCATGGGGCGCCGTGATGCTGGCGCTGACGGGGATTACCCGGACGCTGAACGTAACGGCGAACCGGATGAGCGTGCGGGTGGCGAAGGAGGGAACCTTCGGGATCCGGCGGGATCTGTTCCACACGGCCCTGAACCTTTCCGGACGGCAGATGGATCAGGTCGGACTGCCCTCCCTGATCAGCCGCATGACCAGCGACACCTACAACGTCCAGAACTTCATCAGAATGATCCAGACGATGGGGATCCGGGCGCCGATTATGCTGCTGGGCGGGATCGCGATCACCCTGACCATGGACACGGGGCTGGCGATGATTCTCTGCATCATGGCGCCCGTCATGACCGCGCTGGTTTCCTTCGTCAGCTGGAAGGGAATTCCCCTGTACGATGAGGTGCAGCGGCGGATGGATGTGCTGGTCCGGCTGATGCGGGAGAGCATTACGGGAATCCGGGTTGTGCGCGCGCTGAGCAAGGAACCCTATGAACAGCGGCGATACGGAGAAGCCAATACCCGCATGGCCAGGCAGGAAGTCAAGGCCAGCGTCATCATGAGCCTGCCGGGGCCGATCGTGACCCTGTTCCTGAATATCGGGCTGACGCTGGTCGTGCTGATCGGAGCGCAGCGGGTCAACGACGGACAGACCGCTCCGGGCGTGATTCTCGCCTTCCTGACCTACTTCAACATGATCCTGATGGGCGTCATGGGACTGAACCGGATCTTTATGATGATGAGCAAGGCGAACGCCTCCGCGAACCGGATCGGGGAGGTCATCGACATGCCGGAGGATCTGACGCCTCTGCCGGAAGCGGAGACGGTGAATGCGCCCTCCGACGACGCGCTGATTTTTGACCATGTAACCTTTAACTATGACGCGGAGGCGGATGGAGAAAGCAGCGGACAGTTCCTCGGCGAGGGAAGACAGCAATGCCTGAAGGACATCAGCTTCCGTGTGCCGAAGGGCGGAAGCCTCGGTATTATCGGTGCCACGGGCAGCGGAAAAACGAGCATAATCAACCTGCTGATGCGCTTCTATGATCCGCAGGAGGGACACGTTTTCGTAGACGGGAAGGATGTTCGCGCCTATGACCGGGACAGCCTGCACCGGAAATTCGGCGTCGTTTTCCAGAATGATGCGATCTTCGCGGACTCCATCCGGGAGAACGTGACCTTCGGGCGGGAGGTGAGCGACGAGGCAATGCGCCGGGCCGCAAAGGATGCAATGGCCATGGGATTCATCGAGGGATATGAGGATTCCTATGATCACGCGGCCGCGATCCACGGGGCGAACTTCAGCGGAGGGCAGAAGCAGCGGCTGCTGATTGCCCGGGCGCTGGCGGCGAACCCGGAGATCCTGATCCTGGACGATGCCTCCTCGGCGCTGGACTACCGGACGGACGCGGAGCTGCGCCGCGCGATCCGGGAACACCACGGGCAGGCGACAACGGTTGTCATAGCCCAGCGGGTTTCCTCCATCCTGGCCATGGATGAGATTCTCGTGATGCACGACGGGGAGATGATCGGCCGGGGCACGCACGAAGCGCTCATGGCCTCCTGCCCGGTATACCGGGACATCTACCGGACGCAGATGAGCGAGGAGGTGGGCTGAGTGGCGAGACGGGACACGGTGATGAAAAAACCGAAGGACACCCGCGGCGCCCTGCGCCGGATGCTGAGCTACCTCGGCCCATGGCGGTACGTGATCCTGGGAGTTGCCGTCCTGAGCCTGTTCGGCAACCTGCTGAACCTTTGGGGGCCCAGCCTGGCGGGATCCGCGATTCGGGAAGCTGCCGCCGGACCGGGAAAGGTCAACTTTGATGCGGTGCGGCATGACGCAGGGCTGATGCTGCTCTGCTACGCCGGATCGGCGCTGCTGGGCTTCGGAATCAGCCTGATCATGACCATCGTGAGCCGGAAGGTTTCCCGGCGGATGCGGCAGGATGTTTTTGACAAGCTGATGAAGCTGCCGGTGGGATACTTTGACCGGCACCAGGCCGGAGATATCATCAGCCGGGTGAGCTACGACATTGACGTCATCTCCACCTGCATGGCGACGGATATCGTCCAGATCCTGAGCAGCCTCGTGACAGTGGCGGGATCGCTGATCATGATGGTTTCCATCTCCCTGCCGCTGTCCGCGCTGACGCTGGTGACCGTGCCGGTGGCAATCGGATACACCGTGCATATGCGGAAAAAGACGCAGCCGCGATACGCCCGGCGATCCAGAAGCTACGGCGTGATGAACGGATTCGTGGAGGAGATGCTCAGCGGACAGAAGACAATTCTGGCCTATGCCTACGAAAACCGGGTCGATGAGCGGTTCCGGGAAATCAACCAGGACGCAGCCGATGCCTTCTCCGACGCGGAGCACTACGGCGTGACCATCGGGCCGACGATGGGTGCCATCAACAACCTGGGGCTGAGCCTGATCGGGCTGCTGGGAGGTGTACTGTACCTGAGGGGTATGATCGATCTCGGGCGGATGTCCTCTTTCGTGCTGTACAGCCGGAAATTCGCGGGACCGATCAATGCCGTTGCGGAGGTCTTCAATGAACTGTTTTCCGCGCTGGCCGCGGCGGAGCGGGTGTTTGCATTGCTGGACGAAACCGAGGAAACGGCTGACGCGCCGCAGGCGCGGGTGCTGGAGAATGTACGCGGGGATGTGCGGGCAGAGCACGTGGCCTTTGGATATGACCCCGGGAAAATGATCCTGCATGACCTGAACCTGGAAGCTCCGGCCGGGAAGCTGATTGCCATCGTAGGTCCTACAGGCGCCGGAAAGACGACGATTATCAACCTGCTGATGCGGTTTTATGACCCGGACAGCGGAATCATTTCCATTGACGGGCAGAATATCCGGACCGCGACACGCCGAAGCGTCCGCGGCGCATACGCGATGGTGCTGCAGGACACATGGGTTTTCCAGGGGACGATCTTCGAAAACATCGCTTACGGAAAGGAAAACGCGACGATGGAGGAGGTGGTGGCCGCGGCGAAGGCGGCCCGGATCCATTCCTTCATCATGCGGCTGCCTCAGGGATACGATACCATCATCAACGAGGACGGCGGCAACATTTCCAAAGGGCAGAAGCAGCTGCTGACCATCGCACGGGCCATGCTGTATGACGCCCCGATGCTGATCCTGGACGAGGCGACCTCGAACGTGGATACGGCGACGGAGCGGGAGATTCAGAAGGCCATGCGGGAACTCATGAAAAATAAAACCTGCTTCGTCATCGCCCACCGGCTGAGCACCATCGAGCATGCGGATCAGATTCTGGTGCTGAAGGACGGGGACGTGGTGGAGCAGGGGACGCACCGGCAGCTGATGGACCGGAAGGGGTTTTATCAGCAGCTGTATGCGGCGCAGTTTGAGTAAAGAGGGGTGAAACAATTTGTCCAATACGAGGAGCCCAAAGACGAGAAGCGCCAAAACACAGGCGGCGATTGACTATGCCGCGATCACAGGGATGGCGGTGCTGATGGCACTGAACTATCAGATCTTCATCCTGCAGAATGCTTTTGCGCCTTCCGGGCTGAACGGACTGGCGACGATGATCCAGTACATGTTCCACTTCAGCGTCGGCTATTTTTCGCTGATCATCAACATTCCACTGGCAGTATACTGCTGGCTGTTTGTGCATAAGCGGTTCGCCCTGCGGACGATCACCTTCACGCTGGTTTTCTCCGGCGCGCTGCTGCTGCTGCAGAACGAAATTGATCTGAGCCGGTTCATCTATCACACGGAGGACGGACGGTCCACCCTGCTGGCTCCCGTAGTCAGCGGCGCGATCAACGGCTTCATCTACGGGACGGTGATCCGCCACGGCGGAAGCACGGGCGGGACGGATTTCGTCGGCGAATTCGTGCACAAGCGGTATCCGGGATTCTCCATGATGCACGTGGTGCTGGCGATCAACGTTGTCATCGCGGGGATGAGCTATTTCGTATATGACTACAACATCGAGCCCGTGGCCCTGTGCATTATTTACTCCCTGCAGACGACCATGGTATCGGACCGGTGGATCCAGAGCGGGAAGCGGGCCTGGAAAGTGGAGATGATTACCTCCCATCCGGAGGAAGTGACACAGGCCGTGATCAAGGAAATGCACCATTCGACGACCATCCTGCAGGCGACGGGCGGATATTCCCATGAAGGGAAAACGATGCTGGTCTGCGTGATCAACTATCACCAGATCGCCCACATGGAGGCGGTGCTCAGCCGGTTCCAGGATACGTTTGCGTGCGTGATGCCGGTGAACGAGACACTGGGGAATTTCCGGAAAATCCGGCAGTATGACTGAGAAACAGGTTTCCGCTTACAGGACGACAATATGGGGCTGGCAGGAAAGATCGCCCTTTGTGACCCGGAGGATATCGCTGCCGGAGCGGATCTGCGACGGATCAAAGAGACGGGTGAAATCCTCGACAGGACCGATGGGCCAGTCAGCGTTTGCCTCTGTACGGTAATGCATAGGAATGATGATCCGGGGATCCAGCTGCTCCGCCACGTCTCTGGCGGTCCGGGCGTCGATGGTATAAAAACCTCCAACGGGAAGCAGGAGGATATCCGCCTGTCCCAGGGCTTCCAGCTGATCCGCGTCCAGCAGGCAGCCCAGATCGCCCAGATGAACAACCCGAAGGCCCTCCGCTTCCAGCAGGAAGAGGAGGGTTTTTCCACGCTTGGCGCCGCCGGCGTCATCATGGTCGGCGAGGATGCCGGTGACCTTTACGTCCGGCGCGAAGGTATGGAGACCGGCGTAATCGATGACCTGGGGATGGCCTGCAATGTTTTCCACGGCATCGTGGTCATGATGGTGGTGGGAGACGAGGACGCCGTCCGCTTCGAGAGAGGGGACGGGGTAGCCGACAGAGGCGTCAAAGGGGTCCGTGACAATGCGGAAACCGCTTTCCAGGGTGATGAGGAACTCGGCATGGCCAATGTGCTGCAATAACATAATGTTTTCACTCCTTTTCCTGATTATCGTCGACAGCGCAGCCCGACGGCGGGAATTTCCCCGAGCGACACGGCTCTCGCCTCCGCTGAGTCCTGCAGCGGCACAAAGGCGCTGACTTCGCCATTCGGCTCGCCACCGCCTAAGTGCCGGCAGGCTCAAAGGGGCCCCGGTGAAAACACTCGTCCGGGCTGCAAGTATCCGGGAACCATTGAGTTTTCCCTGCGACCTTTTTCACTCAATCCGCGGGCAAGATCCTGATGGACGGAACGGGCGGCTTTCTCCAGGGAGGAAGGGCCTTCTTCCAGGGCTTTCAGGAGAAGAAAGGACTGGGGGAGAGAAAGACGGAGGGACGGATGGCGACGGAGAAGGGATGCCACACAGGCGGGTTCTCCTTCGGGAGGGAGGCATTCCCACCAGACTGAGGGAAAGAGAAGATCGGTCGGACGCAGGTTGATCCAGGCGCCGGAAAGGGTGCTTTCCCAGCCCGCGGCATCGGCCCGGGAACGGAAGGCATCGCAGGCCCTGGGGGAAGCGCAGAGGGGCAGATCCGTGGCGTAAAGAAAATCCGGGGACAGACTGCGCCGGAGCGCCGGAGGCCGGGAGGTTTCCATGGCGGAGAGGAGCCGGTTCAGATCCTGCCGCCAGGATGCAAACGGGTTCGGCTGATTCAGCATCATCCATTCCTCAGAAATGCTCGAGGCCGGGCTCCGCGAGCCTGTTCATGCGGCGGAGAGCCCAGCGGCCGGGCTGTCCCTGGGGCTGCCAGGAGTCCGGGATGTCGAACTCACAGGAGCCGCAGGCATTGATGACGGGGATCCCCTCAAATTCCCGGACACGCTGGAAGTGCAGGGCGGAATACGCCTGATGGACATGGCCGTGGAACACGACCGCAGGCCGATACTGGCGAAGGAGGGGCTTAAAGCACTCAAAGCCCCGGTGGGCCAGATCCGGCTGATCGCCGATGCCGGCGACAGG
>JAEEGL010077001.1_pt1 | contig 20876 bp, 16 predicted proteins | sample 9134231 | NCBI WGS metagenome assembly JAEEGL01 (sample SAMN16246548, study PRJNA631951) | gut metagenome | biome: gut microbiome; feature: rumen; material: fiber-attached | host: Bos | place: Iran: Karaj | collected 2018-10
AAAGTTTATCTTTTTCATTTAATAAATCTGTTAGCAGGTTGTTTGTTCTTGCTGCTAACATTTCGCGATGTAAAGACTTATTCCAATAACTCATTGATTGTTCCTTTTCTTAGTTCGAGTTTTGATTGGTTTTGAGCCGTAATGCTATACTTCTAATAACATTGATAGAAGCGCTATTCGATACTGCCTGAACAGCTAAATCACCAAACGCCAATTCAGCTGCAGAAAGTTTCTCATATTCACTTGTTAAATCCGATAGCAAATTGTTTGTTCTTGTTGTTAATGTTTCACGAAGTAAAGACTTATCCCAATAACTCATTGTTCATTCCCCTTTTCTTAGTTCACATCTGCATCCTGTTGTGCGTTATTGTCTATGACCTTAATATCGTCTGCGTATTGTACCATAATCGTTCCGATATTTAGCATTCTTCCATTAAGCCCATCAGAACTACTTATACTCGTAGAATCATCCGTATGAATGGAATCCATTAAACCGGTAACTGTTAAACTTGACCAGTCAGAACTGTTTGGATATGTACGATCAAATACTAAGCCTTCACCCGCAGTTTTAATACCTTCTCCCAACTCACTAAAATTTTCGCAATTAATTGATACTACGTTGTCTCCACCCGGCATTTTTGTACCTTCCTTTCCTAACACCTTCTCATATAATGTTATTAAAATAGAGCCTATAAAATATAAGCTCTATATCAGTTTTTCCCACATCCTCTTCTTCGCTTGAACTTTCGATAAAAGGGCTGTGATATTATCTTTTTCTCCTCGTGACATATCCAATTCTATAAGCTCCGTCAGATGTTCTTTAATAGCCTTTTCCGAATTACAATTCCTGCTGCTAAGAGTTTTTAGCATTTCACTTTCTTCCAGTTTGTGAACAAAGCCGTCCGAACAAAGCAAAACCGTGCTGTCTGGTATAACTTCTCCTCTGTAAAATGCAGGAATCGGATTCAAGGTTGCTCCGACGCATTGCAAAAGCATATGGGTTCCGTTCACTGTTTGATCTTCAGATATCTGATTAACCTCATCACTGATAATATAAAATCGGCTGTCTCCGATGTGTACCGCATAATACATTCCATCAAATATAAGCACTGCTGTCAGTGTTGTACCAAGCTGAATCTGTTTTCGTCGTCCGTAATCCAACAGTCCTCGATTTATCTCTCGAATCATTTCAGACCACTTCTGTTTCAATGCCTCATAATTATTGAAAATAATATCCGATTCTTTATCATTGAACCATTTATCAAACATGGATGTGACAGAACGGCTGGCTATTTCGCCTTCCGAAAGACCTCCGACACCATCGCACATTACCATCAGACAGGCTTTCTGATTGCGAGTTGTCTTGATACCGATATAACAGTTGTCCTGGTTAACATCCTTTTGGGTGCCGATATCCGTTGCGAATCCCGTGATAAAAGTATTGCCTTTCGTGCGTAAAGGAACAGGTTCCAACGAGTTTGTCTGATATAAAATTGCCGTTGGGGTTTCGGACAGTTTTTCGGTTATATCTGCCTGAGCAAGATCCTGTGTAGCATTCTCTTCTTCAAAAGTTGCAACAGTACGTTCCGATTTATCGCTTCCGCTCAATTGGCACGTTATCTTTTCCGTCTCAAACATGGATACACTCCATTCATTACTCTACTTTGTATATTTCTCCGGCGAACTTGACTTCCATTCCTTTTTGGAGAAGATACTCTTTGTCCGGCTCCAATTTTTCCCCATTAATAAAAGTACCGTTCGTAGACTTTAAATCCTTTAAAAACAAACTGTTGTCCCTATAAATCAATTTAGCATGTGCACGGCTTACCGAAGGCTTCGAGATGACATAATCGGCATTCGAACTGCTTTTACCGACAGTAAGTTCGGATTTGTCAATAGTAATACGTTCCCCGTTATTACCGACAAGAGCAAAATCGCATGAATTTGAATTGACATAATCCATGCTTTGAAGAACCGTGGTTTCATCCGGATTAAAGCACTCTGTTTCCGCTGATGCCGGGGATGATGACTGCGCAAAGTTCGGAATGCTCTGAACATACGGTTTTTGCGTTGATTGAAAATGATCCGCTTCCTTTTTCCCCGAAACTATGGTTTCTTTCTTCTTATCTCTTGCTTCATTTACTGTATAATAATCCCGAGCAGTCTTAGACTCCGTTCTGTTTTGGTAATCATTTTTCTTTACCTTTGACAGTATTAAAATCAACGTCAAAGCTATTACTGCAAGAGAGAGAACCGAAGTAGCTATAATAAGTACAATTTCACCGCCGCTGAGGGAATTATCAACCTCAAGACTGTCGGGAATTGCAATTACATCCTTAAGAATTTGATCAACCTGCTCCTGAGTTCTGTTTTCGTCCGCCACTATCTCACGTGCACTACTCAAAGTCTGCATGGCAAGTGACGCAGACTCCGGAGTATATATATCCATATCAAGTTTTTCTATCACGCTTATGGCATTCTGGAGAACAGTTGTATCCACGGTATAATCGTTATGATCTGCAACTGCATAATCCATGCCGATAAGTTTCAATACGTTGACAATCTCTGTACGATCCAATGCATAAGAATGTGCCGAATCGTTGGAATAGCAAAGCATTCCGATCAGTTCACCTTTTCTGTTCACCAATGGTGCACCGCAATTATCGGGGGTAACCGGGATATCATGGCTGATTTTCAATATTCCGTTCTCGCCAATATAGTTAATCAGGGTTCCTTTCCACTGATTTTCGGGAGAGATCACCGTATACACATTGTCTTGAACTTTTACATCATCATCCAGGTCAAACAAAATCGGTTTTCGGTCATATATCGACTGTTCCATATCAAGAACCGCAATATTCAGATTATCGGCAAAGACATGTACGGTTGCTGCAGTTGAAATATCGGCAGTAATTTGAACACGTATAAAAAAATCCAGTTCTTTTTCTTCTTTCTTATTATATGTTGCCATCAATTCAGCTTTTTTCTCATCACTGACATATACGACAGAAGAATTAACAAGAACTGTAGATATCTTCTCCTCATTTCCGACAAGAATGCCATATCCTTCGCCAAGAAGAATATCTCCATCTCGGCTGTCATGATAATAATTGCTTACTTTTACAACAGAATCCGATACAAAGTTCAGATCAGGTTCCTCGTCTTCTGCTTTTGCCGAAACAGGAATAAATAAAATCGTTACAGCAATGGCTAAGGCCACAAAGGCAATCACCGTTCTGACTGATTTATTATTTTGTTTTGAATTCATCTGCATTTTGTTTCTCCTGCGCGACTCTCACCGCTTTATATTTGATACGTTTTTAAACGTTTATTTTCACATTAATTAATATTGATTCGAAATAATTTTCGACACGCCATAAAAAATAACGGGCTATACGGATAAGTTTCGAGCCCTTAAGGGTCAAAATCTCACCGTAAGCCCGTTCACCTAATAATTATGCAAATATCCAAAAAAATTATTGGGGTTTAGATGTAGCTGCATCTAAAGATGCATTGTTAATCTTTTCAATTTCTTTAGCATATTCATCCATCATAACAGCGGTAGATGCAAGCTGAGCAACGAATACGCTGATTACGTCTCTGTTAGCCTTATAGGTAGCAGCAGCTGTAGCAACAGCCGTTCCTTCGATACCTACTTTTACAAGATTTGTAATAGAAGCGTCAGTTTCATAAATCTTTTCCGCAATTTGCTTTGCAAGAGCATATAACTGATCAGCCTTAGTAGAAAATGATGCATTGTTTAACTGTACTTTTTTTCCAGGAATTATAGCCATTATTAATTACCTCCATAAATCTTATTAAGCGCATCCATAAAAGATGTATCAGCTGTTGAGTAGTTCGATGTGGTGCTGCTTGCCCATTCAGAAATGCTCTGTAAACAGGGAGTAATTTTTCTGAAACTCTCAAGAAACACAGGGTATGTACTTTTGAATTTGTCTGCGGCATCGCCCTGCCAATCTGCAAGTATATCTTGCATTTGTCCTTCCAAAGTACCTGCAAAAGCCTGAATAGCAGTAGCCTGATCGTTTAACTGATTACAAGCTGTTGAAACGTTTGATGTATCAGCGCCCTTGGTGTCAGTGATAGCTTCAGGAATAGTAAATTCTTCCAATCCTTTTGTTAAAGTTGTGTCCATTTTGTCCTCCTTTAGATAAATTATTATTTACTATATTTGAAAGCGGTGTTATTCAAAATATAATAATTCCCACTTACAAAACATACACTCCGTGGCTTCAAGTCCCCTTCGCCACGCATAAATTTGTATTAATATTCCGGCAATTTCCGAAATCTGCTTATTTTTCAAAAACAAACTCTTCACCGAATTTCTTTTTGTATAATTCCTTCCAGTATGCATCAAATCCCGGATAATTAAGCTCATCGCCACTGTTTCCTTTATAAGCTTTTATATCATATTCAGGATCTTTCATCATAATGCTGAAAGTATAATCAAGATTATAATCGGATACTTCTTCAATTTTTTCCGATATATGTTTTGGCAGTTCGTCCCTTATACTTTGTACGTCCTCGTCTGTAAGATCTGCACACTTATCAGCTTCTGTATAATCCGATAGCATTTTTTCAGCATAATAAATTTTTTTATTTTTCAAGTCAAGCGTGATTCTTCTGGGATAAGCCAATTCACCCCCATAATACATTTGAAAACCAATAACAATCACATCGGAATTCTTTATATATTCTTCAAGCGGAATTTCACTCGGTGTTCCCTGAAAAATTCTACCGGTATTAGTTCCGTAAATTACGCCGTTAGAATAATCAGTCGAAACCATAGACCAGTAATCACTTTTGGCTAAGGTGTCCTCTCTGAATCTATATTCCATAATAAAATCCAAGATATAGTCTCTGGGAATATCCGTCTCTGTAACGCCATAATACTCCATAAATTTTTCGACACTGACAATCTCATTATCCATCTCTTCTGTGTCCTTCTCGTCACTTGATTTAACAATCTCGGTATTCTTTATGTCTTTATCATTTGAGTCTGAATCGTAATTCATACTGCACCCAGCAGCAAATAATGTCATAATAAGAAGCGGTAATAAGATAATAAAACTTATGCTCATTGGTTTCCTGCCTCTTTCGTGATTATTCATTATTTACTAGCCTTTTTATACATATTATCCAGAAAATCCCGCGTATCCTGATCGAAAAACTTCAGGCCGTTTATCTCTTTATAATTTCCAGTCAAATGAGCCGACATATCCTCCGCAAATATCTCGCAAGCTGCCTTCCCGTTCTTATATGTTACATTACCTTGACTCATTATAACATCTTCGTCAAAATTGCTCCCCGGTGTAAGAGAACTATTCCTGATATCTGCTATATCAATATTATGCCTTACACCATCCTGGGTAATAATATAAAGTCCTGTGCCGTTAGCACCATTAATTCCCCCGTTATCTAACCAGTATATGCGGAAGTCATCCGATGATCCCGGACCATTCGGTCCATCTAAAGCCGAATGTCCCCCGGCTATATAAACGCCACCTAACGTATTGCCGGTAAACGCACCATATGCATCCGATGCCATAGAAGTCATACTATTATTAATATTTTTTCTAACTTCTTTATATAATTTTTCTGTAATCACCGGATCTAACGAACTTCCCGACAGAATAAGAGTAAAATCAGGATCGCCGAAGATATCATGATCAACCTGATTCATAATGCTGTCGATAACTGTTTCTTTAATCTTAAGCTTATCAGAATATGAAAGGCCATTATAACTCGCCTGAGAAAGACAACTATCTATTTCACTTTCTACTCTTGCTCTGACATCCGCCTCGAGCGCACCGGTTAAATTCTTACCGTTATAAGTATGATTAGTTGATAAATCGCCTAATTTAGAATCTATCGCATGCGTAGATTCATGGAAAAACGTTCCGTAATAATCGGGGTTAGTCAAACTGAAATTCAATACATTAATATGAATCGTGTCTCCTGTGGTATTAGGCCAATCTTTGTAGCGCAAATCATAATTCACATTTTGGACATTATTCAGATACGTCGATCTGTATGGTTCATCAGCTGAATATGCCATAAACTTAATATTCGAAAGATGCTTCTCCCAATCCGCAAACCCATCTTTGGCAAATGCATCTTTTACATGATTCATATTTGACACATAGGTTGCATTATCGCGGTCTTCCTCAAACAAAATAACATAAAACTCTCTTTCCTCAAAAGACAATCTTTGATACGGGGAGGAAATATATTTTGTGGGATCTGTAGAGCTTGTAAGATTTCTATGTGCTTTTATGTCTAAAGAGTTCCACATGCTTTCAGACACATCATTTAAAGGTAAGCCATCGATAGTTATCACCATATTTGAATTATGTCTGGAGCCTTTCAAATCCAAAATATAATCCTGACTCCAATTCGATTCCAGCAATTCATCGTTCATATTTGCAAGATCCTTAATAGATGCTTCGGTGTAATTGCCTGACCCATCCATTTTTAAATGTCTGAAAGCATATACGGACATATCTTCCTTAATTCTCTGAGAAATCGTAGCTTCGTCCATACCGAAAGCCGTCTTATAATCTTCACTTATAAGACTTCTTACAAAATCCCTATCCGCAGAACTAACGCATCTGGACTGCAAACTCATTATTTCTTTATCTGTATATCCCAAGTCTCTGAGTTTTTCTCTTTCCTCAGTATTCAAGAAGAATGACTGCGGAAGAATGCAGGAATGAACCATTTCTTTGCTGTTAGCGACATCCGCATCCCTTAGCCAATCCACTGAATACGAGGGCACGATACAATCAACAGTTATGCTTCCGTCAAGCGCAGTCAGTCCTTCGCGCGCAATACTCCTGTAAGTTTCGCTGTATGTAAACAATTTGGAAGTGCTTGCATTTATCGCATCAAAAGTATCTGATTTCTTAACCCAAGCCTGGTATTCAGAATAATAACTGCTCTTCTTTTGATCATGGTAAACAAATTGAATGCCCCAATAGTCAATTTCAAGGACTCTCCACCAATCCAATCCGTCAATTATATTGCCGATTCTGTCGCATTCTCCTTCATGATACTGATAATTTGAAAAAGCAGTATTCTTGGCCGGAATAATCACTGAACCATCCAAATCTTCCGTTCCGATAGAAGCCTGTAAATTTGAAACATCCTGAATATCGCATTCATTGGCAGAAATGCACAAGCTTATATCTCTGGCATAAGCTTCAGCTATCTTTTTCATTACTTTTATTGTGTCGCTTGATCCGGTATCACTGTCCAGGAAATTCCTGAAAGTAATCATGGCATTACGAAGTTCTGTATTTTCTTTTTCTAAGTTCGAGGATACATTGCTAGACATGGCAATAAGATCACTCACTATTAATTTATCTGTTTCTAACATACTTCTTTATCCTTATGTCGCTTTGTAAAATCAACCTTCTGCTGCTTTTTCCGCCTCTTCGTCAATCATCTTTATTTCATTTCCGTAAGAGGTTAAAATTGCAGACTTATCGGCCATTGCCTGTTTAACTGATGATAAAAGCGTTTCCGCATTGTTAAAAGCAGATGACAAATTTCCTTTTGCAGAAATCGTGGTCTTATAATCCCATGATGTAATAGATCGTGTATGCAACAGAGCACCGGCATTTGCGATATTTGCGGCTTCTGTGCTTAACGAAGAACATTTTACAGATATATATTTATCTCCATCCGGCATAGTAATCGCTCCCCTTAAACAGCAATTTGCTGATTTTAATAACCACTTTGTGCGCTTATTAAAGTCTAAAAACCCTTTATAATATTCTATTTAAAAAGGGGGAAATTGTCAAGTAAACTGCGTATGTTTGCGGCGTAAATTAATTGCCACAGTAGTACGTCAGTTGAAAGAAAAAGAATCCCTGTATGACTATCAAAGTCTGTATATTATTTTGTCATATTTTTTCATTTAAAATATTCAGTTTTATTCATATACGTTTATATATAATTTCATCAATTTGGACGGTCAAATATATCCTTGTAACAAATTGACAGTCACAAAAAAATACTTTACTATATAATATGAAAAAGTAATAAATCGAGAATCGTTAATTATATTTTTTTATTGTGAAAGGAGAATTTTGAAATGCCTGATGGTAATGATCGCGTATCTGTGGATTGTCCCTCGCTAACAGAAAAAGCATCAAACGTAGTAGACAAAGCAAATGCCGTTGAGCTTGACGCTTCGTTAAGTTGTTCCGATACTGAATCCACCATATCTGCAAATGCTAACTTGGCCTCTGCTTTTTCTACATCGCAGAGTTTATTATCAACTATTAAAACTACCGTTGCTTCAATGGGTACAACTCTTGTCAATTTTGGTGACGAGTTAACCATAATCAATAGTACAGCGGAAGATAGCATCTAATCACCAATACCAAAAGTAACATATAACTTTGTCATATTACGTTATTAGAAAGGGATAGAGAATAGATATGAATAAAACAGATAAACTAAACCCCACTGCTCTTACTGATGTAGCAAACGCTTGGATTCCTGTTTTAAACAAAAACATTGAGCATTTGAGTGAGATCCGTAGTGCATTAGATTGTTTCAGTTCCTCTGACGGTACGTGCAAAACTTTTGATGTTCTGTGGCCAATTATAGAAGATTATCAATTAGCAATAACTTCCGATATTACAGCCTCTGAATTTGATATTCGAGATTGTAATACTCTTATTAATTCAATTGGAACTGAATATTTAGACGGCGCTGTAATTATTTCCTCGAAAAACTCAGCTAAAAGTGATATAAACTACTATTCCGGCATGCTTGATTTTAACCGAGACTATCGCGATAACTTAGAGTGGTGGGAGATACCTTTTATGTATCCAATTATAAGTGGAGTAATACTATATTACGAAGGAAAATTATCTAGCGCGCAAAATGAATATGATACATGGCTTGCAAAGGAAAATGCATTCGACAGTATCGAACTATCCACTAAAAATCTGTTTACAGATGGCCAGGAGTTTCGAGCTCTTGTGCAAGAGGGATTCACAGCGTTAGGAACCGCTATAACATCATCAGGAATTACTTATGATTATCCGACTGAATGGAAAACACAACTATATGATTACGAAGAAGGAGTAATTAACGTATATTATAATCGATATGTTCATGAGAATAATGGGCAAATCGAATACGATTGGGATGCAATCTCCGAATTTGCACAAGCAGATCCCTCTACTATTTCAAGAGAAGAATATCTGGCAATGGCGCGAATAATGGATGATATGTCAGATGAAGATTTGGAAAGATTGTTGAATAAAAATTGCTGGACAACAACTGACTGTTTTGGCTGCAGATGTTTTCATGAAGGTGAAACTATAGCAAAAGCTGCTCAATACTACCTAATGATAGAACAAGCTACTGCCGAAGTGACTATTTTTAACTCTGAAGTCAATGACGCTTTAGATGACCAACAAAGAGCACAATTCACAAATGCTTTGACAAGAGCATACATGGTTAATGTTGTACTAAACAATCCTTCACCTCTGGCTAATACTTATTCTATTACAGCTACACCGAACTCGGCTGGAATTGTAACTTATAATGTTACCATTTATGAAAATTATAATGACACATATGTTGTTCGCGGCAATTTTGCTGGTCCAGTTGCCACACCTCCTACTTCACTAGATGCTACCATATGTCCGGTTTCTCATGGTTCTCTTCTTGACCGATACACTGATGATTTGACAATGAGCATCCTTAACCCTTGTGAAGATTGGTCTATGTTCACTGTTAAAGCAATAGCCGGATTTGTTATTGATAACTTAATAGGATTAGATACCGTATGTGGATTGGTGGTTGATATAGGTCACATAGGCGAAGATGTTGTTGCTAATATAAACAACTACGTTCAAGTTTCAGGAATCGAAAATCTTCAGGAAGTTGAATCAGCCATGGAACATTTGGGAATGAGTGCTTCTATCGGAAACATCGACGGTTTCCTAACTTGTAATACTGTACTTAGCGGAGTTAGATTTGATCCGGATGAGCTGGTAATTCGCTTATACGTATATCAGCAAGAAACCGGCACTACCCTTACAGAGCAAGATATCCGAAATGCATTAAATGGAGGAGACACAGATATACTTAAAGATTATGATGATTGGTATGTTGAGCAAGGAGGCGAAGACAAGATTAATACATTTCGTAATAATTTGTCCCAAGCTTATGCTAGTTATATACAAGAGCATCCCGAAACATCAAATTTTGAAGATATGACCCGCCAGGAAACAAACGCTTTAATAGCATATTATGAAAACCAATAATTTGCCAAAAATGTCCAACTATCATAACATTTCTTTCTAAACTCTATGTTTTGTATGTGACATAAATAAATAACAACCATTAAATAATTGCACGGAGATATTGTAGAGATGAAATCAAAAAAACTTTGGATAGCATTAAGCATAATTATTGCAGTAGTACTAATTGTCCTAACTACTGTATTTTGTATTCGAATGAGAAAACCAAAATACAGTTATGCGCAGATTAATGAAGCCTTTTTGTATAGGAAATATGGCGAATACCAAAATCAGTATGTGGATATGAATTCCCGCTCACCACAATTAAATGATGATACTGCGTGGTTAATTAATCTTTATAATGATTATCTTATAGAAAAAGGGAAGCCGTCAGAGGATTATCTTACTTTAGATGAAGTCCTCGAATTTTACAGCAGTGAGTATGATGAAAACGGAAACCCCAAAATAAATAATCTACCGAAGAAAATAGAAAAATACCTTGACTGGTACTACAGACCTTTCAGAAGATTTCCTAAAGTGAATGAGGAACTGGCCCAAAAAGAATCGACGATTAATTGTGCAATGTTTGGTTTGGGGGTTTATTCGGAAAGAAAATATACTCAACAATTGTCGGATGTAAAAATAGATGATTATTGGAAATATTATACAGGCATATATGTCTTCAATAAAAATCATCCTTCAGAAATGATTACAGAAGACGAAATAAAAATGGCAATGGTAGGAGGTCCACAAGAATCACTGATTCGTTTTGGCGAATGGTTTATTTATCTGGACGGCAAAGAAAAAATAAATAGATACAATAACGATTTAGCACGTGCATACGTATACTATTCGGAAGAAAATCCGGATACACCTTCTTTTTTCGACATGAACCCAAATGAAATACAACAATTAATTGAATATATGGAGTCTATGGAAGAATAGTAACTATAACAAACAGCCCGGTGAAAATCCACCGGGCTTTACTCATCACGTTCCGTCTTTTATGTCTATTCTTCTTTCTCTTTTGAATCATCAGATTTTTCTTCTGAATCATCAGATTTTTCTTCCGAATCCTCATCCTCATCATATGCTTTGAGTTTCTTATTAAGACTGTTCAATTCCTCATCGTATTCCTTCAATATCTTTTCTTTCTTACTTTTAAGTTCTGCTCTGGCTTCATCACTTCTGTTTAAAGAATCGAAATAAAGCTTTCTTCTGTCTTCATATATTTCTTCAATATCCTTGGGAACGTATTTGGATTCCGTAAGAAACTTCTCATCTGTTTTTTTGGATCTATGAATATCGTCTTCCATATCATCCAAAATCTTTTGTACAATATTAATGCTTTCCAGATCTCTGTCTCTTCTTTTGTTTAAATCTGCTATTGCGTCCTGAATATCCTGTTTTGACATATTACTCTCCCTTCTTCGCGCCTTCAGACGCGGCTAAAAAGTCATTCAAAAAATATTTATGAAAGCGGAACCTTATACATAGCACAATACTCTCCGCTCACAAACCATGCTTCCTGTGGTTTCAATTCCCTGTTACCACGATTCTGTTTATTTTTGATTTTCCAGTCAATAACCTGTGCTACAGACAGTTTTTCAAACACAACCATGTTGTTGGCATCATTTAATAACTTGACCAATCTGTCTTTAGCAAGATATAAGCTTTCATTTTTAACGCGCGGAAGAATGAAACTTACACTAGAAACTGCATCGCTACTCAAGCATTCGCATATCAGGTTGAAAGTTTCTTCATCTTCACTCAAGAATGAAACAACCTGATCCGAATTTAATATCAGGCAGCTATACGTTGAATTTGCAGGGTTATCCAACGCGTCCCTGCATATTTTCTTGGCACATTCAATAACAGTAGTAGCATCAGTAGAATAATTTGTTATTCTGTCCTTGTATTCAGCAAAACTTCCGGCAGAATCATCAAATATATGAATGTTTACCGGAGCCTTAGCCTGCTTATCAAGCAATTCTTCAAGAATCACCTTCAAGAAAGAAACTTTAGCCTCCATTTTTCCGCCGACAAGTCCCAATATCGGGAAATCGCTAAGTTGAAGCAAGTCGACACCGTAATTGTCGAAATTGTATCCCAATGGAAACATATAAGGTTTCCATTCTTCTTCGCACTTATCCCAAAGATCGCTAAGTTTAACTTCATCCGGTAAGCTGGGCAATTTTTCTGCTCCCTTTCCCTTATCGCTATCATTAATCTTTCCGATAAACTCTCTGATCTTGGTAACACGTTCGATTTCCTTCTGTGCAGGGAACGGAACATAAATCTGTCCTTCGTATATTTCTTTTTCAATAGCAAAGAGACAACGTCCGGGCTTCTGTTCCAATTTCTGTCTGCATCTTTCAAATACAGAGGAATATTCGGTTGAATCGTTGCAATAGAAGCAGTAACGATTCGAGAAGTTGGACATATATCTGTAACCAAGTCCGCTGCTCTGCTGTGCCGTAACAATCAAGCAAATGCCGACTGCCGCTCCGTCTCGTGCAAGCTTCAGCAAACTGTCTTCAGCGTTTGCGTTTAATTCCCTGAATACCATAATGTTGTCAAGGATTATTACCTTCTGATTCAGTTCTGTCTCGCCTGATTCACGATAAGCGGAATAGGAACTCAAGCCCATTTCCGACAAAATATCTTTTCTTCTTTGAACCTCTGCAACCATTTTGGCAAGAAGATCCTTGGCTTTATCATCATCCGATGAAGTAATAACCTCACCGACATGTTTGAGTTTTTCAAAATTCTTAAGAATCATGGATGCGTAATCCAACAGATATATTTCTACCTCATCTGATGAATATCTTTCTGCCAAACCACGTATGATACAAGTAAGCATGTTGGTTTTGCCCATCTGCGAAGAGCCGATAATCATTATATGACTCTGAGTAAGATTGACATCCATAAGTTCCTGAGCCTGTCTTTGCGGTGCATCGTAAATACCAAGCGGAATACAAATATCCGTGGATTTATTCGAATAAGGAACCGAATTGTATTCAATATTGTCCGAAAGAGGAGGCATACATATATTCGGAAGCCTCTCAATTTTGTTGGCTTTACAATAATCTGCTATATATTCAACAATTGCATCAAGCTGGTTCTTTCCACCTTCTTCTGCCTGCTGTTTCTGTTCGAATACTACCATTCGCTGGCCGCTCAGTTCCACGCTGTTAATCTTAAATTTCTTAACTTTACCCATGGAACCGTTGGGTACGGGAGCACCGCTGTATGCGGACTGGAACAACTGGAATATTTCATTGTTGCCGACCTGAAGATATGCACGTCCGGGCTCTCGAATTTCCGCAGCAAGAGGGGATTTCAAAACTTCATTACTGTCGCTCTTGTCCTGAACTTTCAAACAAAGTTTAAATTTGGAGTTACTCCAGATCTGATCGTTTACGACACCCGAAGGTTTCTGCGTTGCCAATATCAAATGAACACCAAGGCTTCGACCGATACGTGCCGTCGAAATCAACTCTTTCATGAATTCAGGCTGTTCGCTCTTTAATTCCGCAAACTCATCAACAATCAAAATTAAATGAGGAAGCGGTTCTTTGGCTTTGCCGCTTTTAAACAAACGAATATAATCATCAATATGATTAACATCATGCAAAGCAAAATATCTCTGACGTTTCTGTAATTCCGCCTTGATGGAAGCCAGAGATCTGTCAATCTCCTTACCGTCAATATTGGTAATTGCACCGTTCAAATGCGGAAGATTTCTAAACTGGTTAACCATACCGCCGCCTTTGAAGTCGATGATAATAAAACCAACCTCATAAGGATGGAACAATGTTGCCATGGACAGAATGTAAGACTGCAGAATCTCGGATTTACCGGAACCTGTAGTGCCTGCCACCAAACCGTGGGGTCCCATGAATTTCTCGTGAAGATCGAGATAAACGATTTCATTTCCGCTCTTTACGCCAAGAGGAGCCGCCATGGAATCATAAATACGGCTGGTTGCCCACCTTGACTTCAAATCCAAATCTCTGACATTACCGATATCCAGCAACTGATACATGGATATATTCTTGGTAAGCGCGGCTTCCAGACTGACTTCTTCTACATTTACGCTGGCCATTTTCAGTGCAACCGCTGCTGCCGTTTCAATCGGAACACGCTTGTATTCAAAGAACTCCAGTTTCTCGCCGTCATCAATATCCTGAATATAGCCGGCCATATCTTTATCGCTCAAAAATACACGCTTCTTGCTGAAACGATTGACATATTCAAGATACTCGTCAAAGAAAAGAAATACGCAGTTTAAATCCTCCGCTTTCTCAACGAAAAGGTTTATAGGATGTCCTTCGATTATTTCCGACCTGTATACAAAAATCACATAGGTACTGTCCGCTTTATTCTCTGCGGGTTTTCTTTTGGAACGCTCGTTTAAAAAACTGTACAGATATTCAAGAATAATCTTGTTGCTGTCTTTATCATATGCAAAGTAACGAAGTCCGCTTCTTTCATCATACGCATTTCTGAACCATCTGGCCCAACGGAAGTTTTCCACGTCATCTTCTTCCATGATGAAGACAGTTTTTAAATCCTGATAATAATGCTCGATACACATCTGAAGAATAAGGTTCTTCATCATCTGGTATAGCTGAGTTCTTTTGCCGATAAAGCCTACAGTACGGTTTTCGGCCAAATCCAGCATGATAGGCATATCCGCAACATACTGATATTTATCGTGGAACAACTGAGGATAATCCATAAGAGGATCGTCCACCTCACGGGTATCCTGTTCCTTGCTTTCAACAGCTACCTTGGACTCGGCAGCACCTACACCCAGCTGAACATATAAGAAATCTTCATTTTCTTTTTGTTTTTCAAAAAGTCTTTGATCAAAGTCCTCTACTTCTCTGATTCTTTCATCTATTCCCGGATACTGACGCTTGGAAATAATACGTTCTTTTTCCTGCAATGCCTGTATCTTTTTCTCCTGATCGGCCATGTATCTGTTATAATCGTTTTCTCTGCTGACCAGATCTTTTTTGTATTTAACTTTTCCTTCCCTCATGGAAATGATTGTGGTTATTACGCCGGTGAGACCCATACCGATACACATAAATATGTACATGATATTTCTTCCACCCATGAAAGCTCTCATAAGAACCATCATACCTACGGAAAGTAACGAAGGAAGCAACGATGTAACGATATTCCTTTTATCCTTCGTCGGTTTGGCAGCGGGTGCAAGAAGACGTATGTTTTTCTCGGGAATAACAAATTGCTGTCTCGCACTTCGCACAAAATTTGGATAGTGAAGATGATTGCTCTGAGGCTTCTTGGTTACCGTCTCAAATTCCGAAGTAAATATCAGATTACTTCCGGTATAAAGTGCTCCTTCATGCCAATAGAAATCAAAGCCGTTAATACCGATAATATCCCTGTCGGTAAGTGCATTTTTTTCTTCTCTGCATTTGGTTCCATTCAAAGTAACTCCGTAACGGCAGTTCTCGGAGTGCATAATATATTTACCGTTCTCTTTGACAATGGTAAAACTGTCCCTGCCAAGAACAGGATCTTCAATACGTATATTGCATTGATTGGTAGCGCCCACACGAATGGAATCTGCATTTTCACAGCAGATTTTCGTATAGAAATCCTCGCATTTCTTTTCAAAATCAATATCAAACTCAAGAGAAAACAAATAATCCTCTGTCTTGACATTGATTACTTTCCATCTTTCCAAAACGTCAAAATACACTTTGGAACTCTGTCCCTGATCGTTTCGAAGACATACGTTCTCGCTGCATTCAGCCTGCCACTGACCGTTCTGTGCGAAAATCTTTATTTCGAAATCCACCGGGAACATTTTCTTGTGGAAACGCATGTGGCTGGTATTTGTAGTACCTATATAAATGCCTTTTTCCCATTTGTCATTCAGTTTTACTTCACTGAAAATATTATCGCCAAGTATCGCTATCTTATACTTCATTATAATTTCCTTCTGCCGTAAATAATGCTTCCGTTACGAATACCAAGTTCCTCAAGTGTCTGGTCGCCTTTAATCAGCGCTATCGGATTTTCCGAAGTCAGAAAATCCTCAACTCTGACAATATTTTGAATTGCATAAATGAATTCATCAGCCGTTATATCAAGCGGAACTTCCAAATCCTTTTGAAAATCACCGCATATAAACTGAATTATTACTTTTTCCTTCATTGCGCTCACCCTAAAATAATTCTGAATTCCTCATTCGCAAAGCATATTTTGTCTCCCGGATTAACAGGAGTGCTCTCATAAGGTTTCAGCCTCTTATCGTTAATAAAAGTTCCGTTCGTCGTGTTCTTATCCGAAATATATACCCTGCCGTTCTCAAAAACGAGCAATGCGTGTACACGGCTGATGGCTCCGTTACCTTCAATATGGTAATCCGTCTGGGACGCATCCTTGCCGACCACAAGCTGTGACGAAGAAACATTTATTCTTTCCTGTGTTTTTACTCTTTCAAGTACATACAGTGTTTTCTCGGTCGGTTTGCTTTGAAGGATAGTGGTACCGCCCTCATCCTCGTCATCGTCCATTGTCTCAACACCTCCGGATACAGCAAGGAGCATCTTATAATCGGGCCGTACCATTTTGGCTTCGCTGAAATCCGGTGCAGGTTCCGTTACCGTAAATTCAAGACGTTTCTTCTCTCTGTTCGCAGCACGTTTCTTACGGGTTAAAAACAGAATCAGGAAAATCGTCAGTCCGATTGCCCCGACACCCGAGCCGACGCATATCAGTATTATGCTCGTTTTCTTTCTTTTGGCTGCCGCTTCTTCCTGTTCTTTGCTGTAAGACTTATATGAAATACCCAATTCCTTGAAAACCTTTGAAATCGAAGTCATGGAAACGGCGGTTCCTTTGGAGCCTTCTCCTATAGGTTCTTTGTTGACACAAATTCCTTCTACATATCCTTCTTCATTTAAAATCGGAGCTCCGTACATTTCTTCCTCAACAGGCCAGTTGAAATAAATGAAATAATTGCCCTGATTATTGGAAGTCTGAATTACCTTACCGGAATATTGTTTTTGAAGATTATCTTTGGAATAACCGATAACAGTAATCAAATCCGGATAGGAAAGCGACGGTTCCCCGTCATATAAAACAAGGCTTTCGCTGACATATTTTTCGCTGATCTCCCAGACGGACACTCCCAGTTCTTCGCTTATATTTTTCGGCGAAGCACTTACGGTTATGCCGTTATTGAGGAGGATTTCGAATTTGGATTCCTTGGCATTGTCAATATCGGAAGCAATGTCATAAGAAGTGATTATATACTGACCGCCTTCATCTTCCGGTGTTACGAGAACGCCGGTACCGTAAATTTCCTTCTGAAGACCCGCACCGTTGTAGGAATCCTTCGCAGACTCATATTTATACGTTGCCTTAACACGGACAACACCCTCTGTATCTTCCGCATGCACCTCTATATTCGCAAGCATGAATACAAAAAAAGCACATACGAGAAAAACCAGGCTCTTATTAAAAAAATTTACCATTTTTACTTTGTTGCCGGGAACTTTGTTCCGAGCATGATTTTTCATGTTAAAATGCAATGTTTTCTTCTCCGATTCATATAAAAAATTAGCTGTATTTATTTCTGACACGCTTAATTTGATTATACATAGGAATACGATATATTTCAATCCAATAAAAAATAACGGGTCCGAAAACGAACCCGTTATTTTTTATGATTTATATTATTGCTCTTCGATTATCTCGGCTTCTTCTTCATCGGTCTCTTCGATGTAGTTCTCGATGGTTCTCTTGTAGAGATTGGGAACATCGAGCTGTACGTCACGGTAACGCTTCATACCTGTACCTGCAGGAATAAGTTTACCGATGATAACGTTCTCTTTAAGTCCGATAAGAGGATCGACCTTACCCTTGATGGCCGCATCGGTAAGAACCTTTGTGGTCTCCTGGAAGGAAGCTGCCGAAAGGAAGGAATTGGTAGCAAGAGCAGCCTTGGTAATACCGAGGATGATATCGCTTGCAACCGCAGGCTCCGCATCGGGATTGTTAGCCAAAAGTTCGGCATTGATGTCTTCGAGATCGAGTCTGTCAACGAGGCTTCCGGGAAGAAGATCCGTATCACCTGCGTTTTCAACTCTCTGCTTCTTTAACATCTGACGAACGATAACCTCAATGTGCTTATCGGAAAGATCAACACCCTGAAGTCCGTAAACTTTCTGAACTTCGCAGATAAGATAGTTCTCAACGGCGTCAATCTTCTTGATTTCAAGAAGGTCATGAGGATTTACGCTACCTTCGGTAAGTTCGTCGCCGGCTTCGATAACGTCGCCGTCCTGAACTTTGATTCTCGAACCGTAAGGAATGAGGTAAGTCTTGGACATCTCATCGTTTGCAACAACGATTTCTCTCTTGTTGTTGGTCTCGGTAATTGTAACCGATCCGCCGAACTCGGAGATAATTGCAAGTCCCTTGGGCTTTCTGGCTTCGAAAAGTTCTTCGACTCTGGGAAGACCCTGAGTGATATCGTTACCCGCAACACCGCCGGTATGGAATGTACGCATGGTAAGCTGTGTACCGGGTTCACCGATTGACTGAGCGGCGATGATACCTACTGCTTCACCTACCTGAACAGCTTCACCGGTTGCCATGTTTGCACCGTAGCACTTAGCACAGATACCGTTCTTGGACTTACATGTGAGGATGCTTCTGATCTTAACTTCCTCAATGGGATTACCGTTTGCGTCAACGCCGATTGAGCAGATCTTTTCCGCACGGCTGGGTGTAATCATATGATTAGCCTTAACGATAATCTTTCCGTTCTTATCATAGATATCTTCACAGGAGAATCTGCCTTTGATTCTGTTCTGAAGACTTTCGATTGTTTTCTTTCCGTCAACGAATGCCGAAACAGTTCTTCCGGGGATGAAATCTCTGTCTTCGCAGCAGTCAACTTCTCTGATGATAAGTTCCTGACAAACGTCAACCATTCTACGTGTAAGGTAACCGGAGTCGGCTGTACGAAGAGCCGTATCGGAAAGACCTTTACGCGCACCGTGAGCGGACATGAAGTACTCGAGTACGTCAAGACCTTCACGGAAGTTGGACTTGATGGGAAGTTCAATCGTACGACCCGTTGTATCTGCCATAAGTCCACGCATGCCGGCAAGCTGTTTCATCTGCTGTTCACTACCACGGGCACCGGAATCGGCCATCATCTTGATGTTGTTGTACTGATCGAGTCCGTTCATAAGTTCTTTTGTAAGTCTGGCATCGATGTCTTCCCAAACCTTACATACGCCCTTATATCTTTCTTCGTCCGTACACTGACCACGACGGTATTTAAGCTGAAGAATATCAACCTTCTGCTGAGCTTCTTCAAGGAGTTCCTGTTTCTTTGCGGGAACTACCATATCGGAAATCGAAACCGTAAGAGCGGCACGTGTCGAATACTTGTAACCGATTGCTTTTACAAGGTCGAGAACTTCGGCTGTCTTTGTAGCTCCGTGTGTATTGATAACTTTTTCGAGAATCTGCTTTAACTGCTTCTTTCCTACAAGGAAATCGATTTCGGGAAGAACTGCATTCTCGGGAATTGTTCTGTCCACATATCCGAGGTCCTGAGGAAGAATTTCGTTGAAAAGAAGTCTTCCGAGCGTTGTCTCTACGATACCGCTTACGTTCTCGCCTTCAGCGTCCTTCTTTTCGATTCTTACTTTGATTCTCGCATGTAACGTAATTATTCCGTTTTCGTAAGCAAGGATTGCTTCGTTAACGTTCTTGAAGTATTTTCCTTCTCCCTTGGATCCGGGTCTCTCCTGTGTGAGGTAGTAAATACCGAGTACCATATCCTGTGAAGGAACGGCAACAGGTGCACCGTCCGAAGGTTTAAGAAGGTTATTGGGTGAAAGAAGCAGGAAACGGCATTCTGCCTGAGCTTCCACACTCAAAGGAAGATGTACGGCCATCTGGTCACCGTCGAAGTCGGCGTTGAACGCAGTACATACGAGGGGATGAAGCTTGATAGCCTTACCTTCTACAAGAATCGGTTCAAATGCCTGAATACCGAGTCTGTGAAGTGTCGGAGCACGGTTTAACATAACAGGATGTTCGCAGATGACGTCTTCGAGAACGTCCCATACTCTTACATCGAGTCTTTCAACCATTTTCTTTGCATGTTTGATATTAGGGCTTAATCCTCTTCCCACAAGTTCTTTCATAACGAAAGGCTTGAAGAGTTCGATAGCCATTTCCTTGGGCAAACCGCACTGATAAATCTTAAGTTCGGGGCCTACGACGATAACCGAACGGCCCGAGTAGTCAACACGCTTACCGAGGAGGTTCTGACGGAAACGTCCGGACTTACCTTTAAGCATGTCTGAAAGTGATTTGAGTGCTCTGTTGGAAGGACCGGTAACGGGTCTTCCTCTTCTGCCGTTGTCGATAAGAGCATCAACAGCTTCCTGAAGCATTCTCTTCTCGTTACGAACGATGATATCGGGTGCACCGAGTGTAAGAAGCTTTGCAAGTCTGTTGTTTCTGTTAATAATTCTTCTGTATAAGTCGTTTAAGTCGCTGGTTGCGAAACGG
>JAEEGL011677921.1_pt1 | contig 20876 bp, 20 predicted proteins | sample 9134231 | NCBI WGS metagenome assembly JAEEGL01 (sample SAMN16246548, study PRJNA631951) | gut metagenome | biome: gut microbiome; feature: rumen; material: fiber-attached | host: Bos | place: Iran: Karaj | collected 2018-10
AACGGCTGGAATGACGGCGATGAGATTATTTCTTCACCGATAACATTTGTTACCACAAATCATGCGGCGCTTTATGAGAATATGCACGTTACATTTGCGGGTGTTGACGACTACCTGTGCATTGACCCTGCCGATATCGAAAAGAAGATAACAGACAAGACAAGAGCAGTCATTTTTGTTGGCTACGGCGGACGTGTCGGACAGCTTGACAAGGTTATTGAAATTTGCAGAGAGCATGAGCTGAAACTGATACTTGACGCTGCTCATATGTCCGGCACAAAGGTGAACGGTGTCTGCCCCGGAACGTGGGACGGCGTAGATGTGACAGTGTATTCCTATCAGGCGGTCAAAAATCTGCCGACCGGTGACAGCGGTATGATCTGTTGGGCGGATGAGGAATCTGACAAAATGACCCGTCAGATTGCATGGCTTGGCATCAACAAGGATACCTACGCTCGCTCCAACAAGGGCACTTACGCGTGGAAGTACGATGTTGATTATGTCGGATACAAGTACAACGGCAACGCGATAATGGCTGCAATAGCGCTTGTGCAGCTGAAATACCTCGATGAGGAAAATGCACGCAGACGTGAGATGGTAAAAATGTATAACGAGGGGTTTAAAGATAATCCCAATATCAGGATCATTCCAGCACCACATCCCGATGAGTGCTCATATCATATTTATGAGATCTGCGTTCCCGATAGGGAGGCGCTGCTCGCGAAGCTCGCGGAGAACGAGATATATGGCGGGGTACATTACCGCGATAACATCGAGTATTCTATGTATCGTTATGCCGAGGGAAGCTGTCCGAAGGCACGGGAATATTCCGAACATATTTTGACTTTGCCGCTGCATATGTGGCTTAGCGATGAGGATGTAAATAAAATCATCAATGTTGTACGAATCTTCGTGAAGTAATGAGAGTATGCCTATGGCAACTGAACGTAATACAATAAACATATTCACATCCTGCAATGCTGGATATCTCAGGTATATCCCGACGCTGATGATGTCGCTGCGCGACAATATGCCATCCCGTGAGATAAGAGTGTTTGTTCTGCACACGGAGTCTCCGAAGAGCAATCTCGAATTGCTGAAAAAGTTTGGTGAAACCATTCACATTGAGTGTGTACCGGTTCTTATTGATGGAAAGAAGCTGGAGAACTATTATGAACTAAAAAAAGCCACCACCGCTTACGGAGAAAATCCTTACGCGGTCGAGGGAATGTTTATGTGTCTGCCGAACCGTGATCTTCCCTATGATGTTGACAGAGCGTTGTATCTGGACTGCGGTGATGTGGTGGTTTCCGGCGATATAAGCGAGTTTTACTTTTCGGATTTCAGCGGTGCTGTCATTACCGCTTCCAAGGGATTTTCACAGAATTGGTCTTATATACCGGAGCAGCTTTTTGACAGAACAGTTTATCTGGAGACTGCGCAGGAATACTTCAATGCGGGAAGCGTACTTTTCAACGTTGAATTGATGCGTAGATACGGCATAGATTTTGATTATTATTTTTCGCTGTTGAATCGATTGAGAAAAATACAAAAAAACTTTGATGCCCCCATGTTCTTTAAGGATCGGCATTTTGTGGTAATTGATGATCAAGGTTTGCTGGGTACTGCGTTTACCGGACACATAAACTTTTATGACCCTGATGACAGAGGAGAATTTCTGACATATTACAATTTTCGCCCGTTTGTTTTAGAATGCAATCAGACATTGTGCGGTAATGAGGTCTATAACTACTCTCTCAGCGATCTGCCGGTAAAGATAATACATCTGCTCGGGAACAAGCCTGGCACACCTCCCGAAAAGCGAAAGAAACTTCTGCGCATTTCGCAGGAATGTTTGGCTCTTTGGGATAAATATGAAGCAATGGCGTCGCAAGTATCGGAGGGAATGGGATGAACGTAAGCAATATCAATGTGCCGGTCAATGCCTGCCGCACCGAGACATATGATCTTGAGACCGACGGACAGCTCATTATGACGATCGGCCGAGGTACAGTGATCGGAAGCGCAAGTCTCAATTCTGCGCTTTCTTCCAATGTTCACATCGGGCAGTTCTGTACTTTGGGAAACAATGTCGTTTTTTCACTTCCGGTAAGCAGAGATTTCCGGAATGTCACTTTTTCCTCGGATATGCTCGTTACACTGCTTCCCGGCACAGTTCTCAATTCCGATAACCGCATCAACGGTCAGATCATCATACAGAATGATGTGTGGATAGGCGATAATGTCACGATCATGGGCGGCGTGAAGATAGGCTGCGGCGCTGTGATAACGGCAAATTCACATATAGACAGAGATGTTCCGCCGTATGCGATAGTTGGCGGCAATCCCGCCGTTGTCACCGGTCAGCGGTTCAATGATCAGCAGGTCGCGGATATGCTCGATATCGCGTGGTGGAACAGAAGCGACAGTGAGCTTATTGATATGAAGCCGGATTTTGCGTTTCCGATACAGGACTTTATCGCAAAACATAGGGCTGTGCCAGCAAGACGTGAAAAACAAAGCGCGACTGGTAAGAAGCGGATACTTCTTTTCCCGGATTTCGGTCGGGCTGATAGTCTGTGGGAAAGAGTTATGACAGAATACTGTGAGCTTAGCAGCAGCTGCAATGCGATAGGACAGCTTGTTATCTGCGTTACCGACGACGAGAATACAAGCAGAAATATCGGGCAGCTACAAGACGTTTTCGGAAGGTTCAGCGAGGATACCGGAGATATCGTTGTAAAAGTCATCGGATCCGGTGACGATGCGGAACTGTTCGCTGAAGCCGACCTGTATGTTACAACAAAAGAAAAATACACCGTAAAGCACAGCTGCCTTGCGGATCTCTACGGCGTTGGTATAATTTCCGGCGCTGATATGCCGGACGTTTTCGGCGAACTTTTCAAGAAATAATTTTAATTACCCGGAGGAATTATCAATGACACAAGAAATGAACAGAAAGCTGAACGCACTGTTAAACTCAATAAAGGCTTCGCTTGAGGATATAAAGCATGAGGGCAGAAAGGCAAGAGAACTTAAAAAGGCTGTTCGTGAGAGTCGCGCAGTAGTTACCGAGGTGCTTGAACAGCAGCTCGGAGGTGTTTCGCTTGAGGATCAGATCTGTATTTCCGAGATCCCTGATGAAGACTGGCTCATTACTGCAAAGCATATCATTTCGGAATTGAACGATCCTTTTGTTCCTAGAAACCAGTATGAGATATACTTTGCGCAGCTCTGCAATTATTTGCGTACTACTAATACTGAGACTATGCTCAATAATTTGAAATTTTCGTTAACAAAGCTTATGCAGGAGAATTTTAATGATTATGACAAGCTCAATGAGATATATACCAAATACCCGTTCTGGGGTACTTATGACGAAGATGAGTGCGATTATTCGACGTTTGAGCAAAGATTGGCCGTTGTAAAACAACATAGCTATGATCTTTTGTGGTTTTACAGAAAATTAGGTGACTATATGTCTAAAAGGACATTGGCCGGTATCCTGATGAACTGGATAGACATGCAGATCGGCGGAATCGCGGCTGTAAAGTCGATCTTCAAAGACTACTGCGAACCGGATATTTTCCCCGACAATAAGGGAGATATTTATGTCGATGTAGGCGCATATATCGGCGATTCATTGGAGGATTACAGCCAGGTCTACGGTAAGGATTACAATAAGATCTACATTTATGAACCGGCCTCGGAGATCTATGATGACCTTGCCCAAACTGTTGCAAAATTAGGTCTGCATGATGTGGATATTCGCCGCAAGGGTGTGGGTTCCAAAAAGAAATCAATGTATTTCCGCGAAAATATCTATGAATACTCGGCAAGCTTTCTTGCTGATGATGGCGAGGAAGCAGATAAGGTAGAGGTCGTCAGACTCGACGATGATTTTAAAGATGAACCGACGCTTATTAAAATAAATGTCTGTGGCATGGAAAAGGATGTTCTGGAAGGCTGCAAAAAGCTTGTCAGAAAGAACCGACCCAAACTTGTTGTCAGCATGCAGTACGATTATGATGATATCTGGAAGATACCGAGCATAATAGATGAAATGGTTCCCGAAGGATATCGGTTCTTTGTTCGCAGTTACGGGGAGTCGGTTGTACCGACTAAATTTGCTCTTCTTTGTTTGCCGGAGAAAACAGTGTGATTCCATAATATGTTTTCCGGTTTATTCTCCAAATGTTTTTTCTTTGGTTTCGGCGGTATTTATCTTTTGCACACTATCTGCGGAAAAACAGGCCGGACATAAATAGAAATTCCTTAGGTTACCGATGATGGCGGTGTGTCCGTCCTCGTCGGTAAGTTAATTTGTAATCAGATTTCGTAAATATATGGGGGCGGCAAGAGATCTGTCAACAGCTTGACTTTTGTGCAAAATGCACTGCATGTTTGTGCAAGTTGCACAGATGAAATTTAGCTATATTGCTATAATGGGTGTTGACAAATGTCGTATAATTTGATATAATATTACATATGTATGATATTTGAACTTTTTCAGTTAAAGATACAAGGGCTTATAACACGTTCGTATATCTGCAGCGAAAGGAGTTGCTGAGATGAGAAAGTTTGTCAAAAATAATTTACTGGAGATTTTCGGAACATTGTATGAGGCGCATAGTTCCGTTAAATCTTTGATAGAACAAAACAAATACGATGACGCGCTTTCGCTTCTCGGTGAATGTCAGAATACGGCTGTTGATATCGGCGGTGTTATTGAAAGTTCCGAAGGTGAGGGCTTTTCTGCTATTCATCTGCTTGAGGATTACTGCGAGGTTGTTTATCAGGTGTCGGTCGGTATGGCCAGCGAAATTGACGGTGTCACGGCTTGCGGTATGTTGAATGAAAGTCTCGGTAAGGCAGAATGCTGTGTTCGGGATGATATAAAAATACGACTTGAAAAGGTGTTTATGCCATATAAAGCTTCTATGTGGGACTCACTTGAAGGTGCTTGGAAAGAAGCTAACGACGATCCGGATTGTGATGCTTATGTAATTCCTATACCGTATTATGAACGAAATCCAGACAGATCATTTGGAACATATCATTATGAAGGAAAAGAGTTTCCGCAATATGTTCCGATAGTGTACTATGATGATTACGACCTTGAGGCTCGCAGACCTGATGAGATTTATATCCATAATCCTTATGACGATATTAATTTTGTAACCAGTGTTGATCCAAGGTTCTATAGTTCTGTATTGAAAGAATATACAGATTGTTTAGTTTATATTCCCTATTTTGTCCTTGCGGAAGGATCATCAACAAAAGGGTTTAGCACAGCTCCGGGTGTTGTTTATGCAGATAAAGTAATTGTACAGTCTGAAGCTTTCAGACAGAATTATATACGTGATTACAAAAATGAATACGGAAATAGATTTGGTGATCCGGAAAAGAAGTTTTTTGTAGGAAAAAGCTCGAAATTTGAAAAAGCTTGCAACGACAGCAAAGAGCAATATACGCTTCCCGAGGAGTGGAATAAGCTAATTGGAGATCGTAAAGTTATCTTTTACAATACGAGTCTGTCTGCGATGCTGACTGATACTTTGCAGTATATCAAAAAAGTAAGAAGCGTTTTGAGCTTCTTTCAAGAACGCGAGGATGTAGTTTTATGGTGGCGCCCGCACCCCCTCATGAGAGCAACTATCAATTCTATGCGTAATGATTTGCTGACGATATACGATATGGTTGTGAATCTATATATAAAAGACGGGTTTGGAATATATGATGACACTTCTGATCTTCATAGAGCAATTGCATATAGCGATGCTTATTACGGGGATAGAAGTTCAGTTTTAGAGCTGTATAAAACCACTAATAAGCCGATTATGATACAGAATATTTATATTGATTAGTTTGAAGTGGTTGGAAAGATTAGTAAAAAATCAAATATGTGGGGGTGCCTCGATGAAATTTGAACTTACTGCTTCGATGATGTGCGGAAATTATCGTAATCTGGAAAAAGAGGTTAGGGAACTTGACGAAGGTGGGATAGATTCATTCCACATCGACATAATGGATGGGCGTTATGTACCGAATTTTGCAATGTCGCTCAATGATATGGAGTGTATACGCTCGCTCACGGACAAGCCGCTTGATGTGCATTTGATGATCGAACACCCGAATAACAGCGTTGAGTTGTCTACCACGAAGTTGCATAAGGGTGATACGGTCTACATACATCCCGAAGCAGAGTATCATCCGTCGACTACACTAAAAAAGATAATTGATGCGGGCATGATACCCGGAATTGCGATAAATCCCGGAACGAGCATTGAAACGGTTTATGAAATGCTTGTTATAGTGAAAAAAATACTTGTTATGGCTGTTAACCCTGGAAATGCCGGACAGATGTATCTTCCTTATGTTGGCAGCAAAGTTAAGCGCCTTATAGAGATAAAGAAAGAATTGAAGTTTCAAGTATTTTGGGATGGCGCTTGCAGTGCCGAGAAGGTTCAGACGTTTGCTCCAATGGGCGTTGATGGATTCGTTCTTGGCACATCGTTGCTTTTTGGCAAAGGAAGACCTTATGGTGATATTTTGAAAGAAATAAGAGAGATGAGGTTTGAATGAATGTTGCTCTTATTCTTTCGGGCGGAACCGGGACTCGTCTTGGAGCTGACATTCCTAAGCAATATATTGAAGTTTGCCAAAGGCCAATAATTGCTTATGCTGTAGATGTGTTTGAAAGATGTTCAAGTATTGATGCTATAGTAATTGCGGCTGTAAACGAATGGCATGATTTCATACTTGATAAATGCTGTACAGAAAAGCTCAGATGTTTTTCTGTACCAGGTGTTACCAGACAATTGTCGATATACAACGGTTTATGTACCATAAAAGATTTTGCGGCAGATGATGATGTCGTGATCATTCACGATGCAGCGAGACCGTGCGTTACTGAAAGAATGATAGTTGATTGTATTGACGGCGCGATAAGACATGATGGCTCTTTACCAGTATTGTCAATGAAAGATACTGTGTATCTTAGTGAAAACGGTAGTTCAGTTACTTCACTGTTACAGCGAGAAAAGCTGTTTGCCGGACAGGCTCCTGAAGCTTTTAAATTCGGAAAATATCTTGCGGCAAATGAGGCTTTGATACCTGATAAAATATTTATGATAAATGGCTCGACTGAGCCTGCAATAATTGCCGGGATGGATGTTGCAATGATTTCCGGCGATGAGGGTAATTTTAAGATCACAACAAAAAATGATCTTATTCGGTTTGAAGAAATTATGAGGAAAAATAGATGAATGCATGGGTTTTACACGAAATTGGCGATATTCGTTTCGAAGAAGTCGAAATGCCAGAAATAAACGATAATGATGTGCTTGTTGCAGTGAAAGCGGCAGGTATCTGCGGTTCAGATATTCCGAGAATTTTTGAGACCGGTGCACATAATATGCCCATCATTCCTGGCCATGAATTTTCGGGACAAGTATTTGAAATCGGTGATAAAGTCGACAGGAAATGGTTAAATAAAAGAGTTGGAATTTTCCCGCTGATTCCTTGCAGAAAATGTGAACCTTGCAAGAAAAAACTGTACGAAATGTGCAGAAATTATAGCTATCTAGGTTCACGCTGTAACGGAGGATTTGCTGATTATTGTGCCGTTCCTGCAGATAATTTGATAGAGCTTCCGGATAATGTAACTTATGAACAGGCAGCAATGCTCGAACCTATGTCTGTCGCTGTTCATGCAATCAGGAGAGTTGCTCCGAAAAAGGAAGATGCGGTTGTTGTTCATGGGCTGGGAACGATCGGCTTGTTGATCGTAATGTTTCTGCAGGATATGGGAATTAATAATATACTCGTTGTTGGAAACAAGGATTTTCAGAAGAACATATCACTTAAACTGGGTATTAAAGAAGATAATTTTTGTAACAGCAAGGCCGTCAACGTTTCAGAATTCATACGTGACAGAACCGTAAGTGGTGCAGATGTTTACTTAGAGTGTGTCGGCAGAAACGAAACTATATCAAGTGCGGTTGATACAGTTGCTCCTGCAGGAAAAGTTATGCTCGTCGGGAATCCTTACTCTGATATTTCTTTTGATAAGAATGTTTATTGGAAGATACTTCGTAATCAAATCACTGTTACCGGAACATGGAATTCGACTTTTACTCATGATGATAATGATGATTGGCATTATGTTATAAAAAAACTGACTGCTGGTAATGTTAAATGCGAAATGCTGATATCAGACAAAATGCCGTTAAAAGAACTTGACAATGGATTGAGCATAATGCATGGAAAGAGTAAGGATTATATCAAAATCATGGCAGTCGACGATATGAAATGAAGATTAATTTGAATGGAAGATTATTAGTATGGTTTTAGGTTTTTTAGCTGGTGTAAAATATAAAGGAAAAATATATTTTTCTGCCACAAATACAAATGGTTTATTTTGTTTTGATGTTTCATGCAATAATACGGAATTGATTACAGTATTTAAAGAAGAAAAAAATGAAATTTTTTTACATAATCGAGCTTTTCTTTGTGGAAATAAGATGTGGCTTATCCCAGCCTATGCGCGAAAAATTGCGTGTGTTGATTTAAATACTTATGATATCTCCTATTTCGATGTGCCTTCGTCAGAGACAAGCGGATGCAATCTCTTGTTTAAGAATGGATTTGCTTTTAATTCGCATATATACATGATATCTGATTATTTAAATAACGTAGTAAAAATTGATACTGACGATAATAATGTACTTGAAGTTTGTAAGTTGAATGACTGCTCAAAAAGTAATGGAAATATGATTTTGGTTGATAATGATGAAATAGTGATTTGGGGTTCAGGTGGGAATGTTAAGGCAAAGATTAACCGTGAAAACAGTAGTATCAAAGAGATTGACAATGGCTGTTTGTTCACCGAAAACGATTACAATTCTTTTCTTTATTATAATAATATGATATTGTTTATACCTCTAGGTTCGGATAGAATCAAGGCAGTATTGTTGCAAAACAAATCAGAGAGATATATTTCACTTCCCGAAAAAAGAAACGCTTTTTGTCATGGTTTAGGCACAAATGAAGTTGCAATAATGTTTCCGTATGAAAATACTCGCGAGTATGTTGTGTGCAATTGGGATAGTCTTGAAATTAGTATGAAGGATATTGGAATAGGAAATGATGATAATTTGGTTTTTGACAAGATTGCCGGTGTAAAAATGCAAGAGATCTCATCGGATCAAGGCTATTGGGCATCATCGATCAACGGATTTGTTTTTGAGTTTTCATCAAAGGGAGATATTATAAATAAATATATTATAGAAATGGAAACAGATGTATTGCAAAATAAATTAGATACATATTATAAAGAGAATAATGTATCTATAGGTTTTTGCGGTGAAGGTACTAATGAAATTGAAGGATTTGGACTTGAAAAACTCATAGATTATATAAGTAAGTAAATTGTTGCTGATCAAAGAGGTTGATATGAATAATAAAGAATGCATGGTAAGTATCGTGTGTATAACTTACAATCAATCAGAATACATAAAGAAGGCTATTGATAGTATGCTTTCACAAAAAACAGATTTCAATTTTGAAATCATTATTCACGATGATGCTTCTACAGATGGAACAAATGAAATATTAAAAGATTATGAAAAAAGGTATCCAAAATTAATTAATGTTATTTATGAAAAAGAAAACCAATGGTCTCAAAATAATGGGTTCTTTAGAAAAATATTAAACAATGTAACACATGGAAAATATATTGCGTTATGTGAGGGTGATGATTACTGGCTGGACAATTATAAGCTGCAATTACAATTTGAGTCTTTAGAAGAACATCCTGAATACGATATGTGTGCATGCAGAGCCATTACTGTTTCAGCTAACAGCTTAATAACTCTTGGAGAAATACGTCCGAAAAATGAGAATGGTATATTATCAGTAGAGGAAGTAATTGCCGGAGGAGGAAATTTTGTAGCAACAGCTGGTCTTTTTTTTAGGAAATCAATGATTGATAATATTATGGATTTTGAACGAATAATGGATCTTGATTATTCATTTCAGATTAAAGGCGCATTAAGAAACGGTATTTATTATATCGATAAGCCTATGGCAGTTTATCGTAGATATTCATCGGGGTCTGTGACCGAGAATATTGCTAGTAATGAAAATGCAATGAAAAGACATTGCATTATGGAAAAAGAAATATTAAGAGTTCTTGATAAAGATACCGGTGGAAAATATCATAATGTAATATCAAATAGAATAATGGATTATGACATTACATGCTATGACCAATTGATGGGAAATAAAGAAGAAATTTTACAAGAAATTTCGAAAACAAACGGAAGCATTTACATTTGGGGTATGGGGGTTCGAGGAAAGCAATTAGAAAAATTTTGTAGAGATATTAACATAAAAATTTGTGGTGTGTGTGATATTGTAAATGATTCAATCGGGATTATTACAGGTATAGGTAATATAGTCGTATCTACGGAAGAAGTGTTGCAAAATGCAGCCGTAATTTTGGCTTCGGTGAATGCCGTATATGAATATTTAACAGGATTGTTTCATGGCGATATTTTAAATATGCAAAAATATATGCCAAGAATCTAGTCTTATTATAATTGGTAACTCGGAAGATAACGAGAACTGTTTATCAATTTTGAAAATTGAGGAGTAAAAAATATGAAACTTTGTAGCAGGGCGATTAATTTTGTGCAAGTGATTAATGAAGACGGAGCGGTAAGGCTATGTTCGTGGCTTTATGATGGTGGAATTATTGGTCATCTGACCAAAAATACTATGGAAGAAATATATCATAGTGAAGAGGCTAAACTAATTCAGAGTATGCATGCAAATTGTGATCATTCAAATTGCAATCCGAATCAGTGTCCTTATACTGCAAATAATAATTATGATGATATCGAGATAGAAATTGAAGGAATCCCGCAGTACCCTGAGTCATTATATCTTGCGTATGAAAATGTTTGCAATTATCAGTGTGTTATGTGTGATATCCCAAACTGTATGTCAAAAGCAGATATAACTGTTCGCGAAAAAAAATTAAATTGTATAGATGCAGAGCTTAGAAAAGTCTTACCATATGTAAAGCATCTAAGCGCCAATGGTTTAGGCGAACTTTTTGTTAGCAAACATATATTGAAACTGTTATCCGAATGGAAACCACTTGCCGCTCCTTCTGAGATTTCTGTTACATTAGAGACAAACGGATCGCTGTTTGATGAAGAACACTGGCACAAAATCGAGAATTTGGGAAAATATAATCTTAGGGTTGCAATTACTATTTTAAGTTTTGAAGATGAAATTTATAGAGAATTATCAGGTGTAAAACAATCGGTAAACAAACTGATTGAAAACCTTAAGTTTGTAAAGTCGTTAAGAGATAAAGGTATTATAAATTATTTGGAATTGGCTACTGTATATCAAGAGAAAAATTTCAGAGAAATTCCGAAATTTGCAAAACGTTGTATTGAAGAATTCGGTGCTGATTATGTACGCCTCAGACCCTTTGACCCATGGGGCGAGGTGGGGATGAAGCAGTGGATGATGGATGTAAGGAATGTATATAATCCGCTTCATAAGGATTTCCTAGAGGTAATGAAGGATCCTATTTTAAAGCATCCAAAGGTTCATGATTGGGGAGGTGGTCAAGAGAGCGGTCTTGGTCCTGAACCATATGTAAAAACAAGAAAAATGTTTTCTATTATTGATAATATTGTTTCTGATAATGATTTTATTGATAGGATAAAAAAAGTTACAAATGGGAAAAAAATAGTCGTTTACGGTATGACAACTGTTGGCAGGGTTTTGGTTAACCGACTTAAGAACGAGGATATGATTGCATATTGTTTAGATAGAAAGATGGATGGGATGGAATATTTGGGAATTCCAATATATGGTATTAATCATTTTGAAGATTTGGAAAAAGATGTAGCGGTGGTTATTGCGCTTCATTGGGGGGAGAGTGCAATACAAAAAATGCTTGAACGTGCTGGATATCAAGGCAGTATATTATGGGTTACCAAGATTACAGGAGTGATATAGTTGAATAATGAGATTGCTTTGAGCGTTATTTGTATTACTTATAATCAAAGTAAGTATATTCGTGATGCAATAGATAGTATGCTTTCTCAGATAACTACATTTAGTTATGAAATAATAATTCACGATGATGCCTCAACAGATGGGACCAGGGAAATTATTAAGGAATACTATGATAATAATAGGGAAAAAATAGTAGCTATAATAGAGGATGAAAATCAATACTCCCAAAATATTGATTTCATTACTAATTTATATAAGAATGTTGCTAGAGGAAAATATATAGCATTATGTGAGGGTGATGATTTTTGGTTGGATGAAAAAAAGCTTCAAATTCAATTTGAAGCGATGGAAACCCACCCTGAATGTGATATGTGCGCCTGTTGGGGATGCACAGTAACAGAAGACGGTAAAAATGAGATCAGTCAGATACGCCCTCAAAAAAGGAATGGTTTTTTAAATACAGAAGAAGTAATATTGGGTGGAGGACAATACTTAGTAACGGCTGGATTATTCTTTAGAAAGAACCTGTATGATGTTAAAATGGATTTTGAGAAGGTAATGTCTCTTGATTATGTGCAACAAATACGTGGTTCACTTAGAGGCGGAATCTATTATATTGATAGAAAAATGGCAGCATATAGACGAAATGCGTCCGGCTCGTGGAGCTTAAGGGTTTTAAAGCAGAAAGATAATTTAAAAAAACAGTGGGAAAAAGAAAAAGAAATGCTGAATGTTTTAGATAAGGAGACCGATGGAAAATATCACGATACAATTTCTTTGAGACTGAAATCATATACGACCTTTGTGGAACAACTGTCACAGCATAAGGATGAGATTATTGATGCTTTATCTTCGCTAAAAGGCAGCCGTTATGTTTGGGGGATGGGTCGACGTGGTGAGGAATTTGAGGAATTCTGCTATAATGAAGGAATACATATAGATGGATTTTGTGATTTGGCAAATGAGCATGTTGGAGAGACAACGATTTATGGAAATAAAGTATTTGATTCAAATGATGTTCAGAATTTAGCAGATAATATTCTTGCAAGCAATGAATTTGCGTATAACGATATTAAAAAAAGTGAGTTTAAGGGTAATGTGGTAAATCTACAAAGATTTATGCCATATGGATAAAAGAAAATGATTAAATATGTAATTGTTCAGGCAGGCGGGAAAGGAACTCGACTTGGTTATTTAACAAAAAATAAGCCAAAAGCATTAACTCCAATTGAAAATTTACCGATGATATTTCATCTTTTCAGGAAATTTCCGGATAAAAGATTCGTAATTATTGCTGACTATAAAAGGGATGTTTTGCGACATTATTTATCTGCGTTTTGTGATGTTAAGTATCAAGTAGTTGATGCGGTGGGAGAAGGTACTTGTTCGGGATTGAGTCAAGCAATAGATCTAATACCTGCTAATGAAAAATTCTTATTAGTATGGTCTGATTTAATATTGCCTTCGAATTTGGTACTGCCGGATGAGTATGAGACAGCTGATTTGGAGACAGATACAAATTATATTGGACTTTCGCAAACGTTTCCCTGTAGGTGGAAATACGAAAATGGTGTTTTTTTCGAAGAAAAGTCTATAGATTATGGCGTGGCGGGATTTTTCCTGTTTTCAAGCAAACGTATTTTGGAATCGGTTCCTGAAAGCGGAGAACTTGTTCGTTGGATGCAACAAAAACAAATGACTTTTGAAACGATTGGTTTGGCTGGGACAAGAGAATTTGGAATTTTGGAAGAGTATGAAAAATTTGCACAGTCAAAGACAAGACCGTTTAATAAAATAACCATAAATGGCGAAGCGTTGCTCAAAGAACCATTGGACGACCAAGGTAAGGCTCTTGCGAAATATGAGTGTGCATGGTATGAAATGGCCAAGAAAAAGGATATAACGGGAATTCCGAAAATATATGGGACCAGTCCATTGGAAATGGAATATATCCACGGAAAAAATATTTATGAATGCAATTACAATTATGAAACAAAGAAAAGAATACTGGAAAGCCTTGTTAACACACTTAATAAATTGCATTCTGTTAGTTGTGCGCCGGGAGATAGTTTTAGTGTAAAAGAAGCATATTATAATAAAACGATGAAGAGGTTATCACTGATAGAAGATCTAGTTCCTTTTGCAAGGGAAAAGACGATTTGTATAAATGGTAAAGTATGTCGAAATGTTTTTTTTCATAGTGATGAGCTCGAAAAGAAATTGCAACAACTTAGGGCGGATAAGTTTTGTTTTATACATGGCGATTGTACATTTTCTAATCTTATGATTAGAGATACCGGTGAGCCAGTATTAATCGATCCGAGAGGATATTTTGGCTTCACTGATCTTTACGGTGATGTGCGGTATGATTGGGCAAAACTATATTACTCAATCGTTGGAAATTATGATCAATTCAATTTAAAACATTTTGATCTTGATATTGGCGGTCAATCTGTTGTTAATGGTAAAATTATTGATGATTTAGATGAGGGTGAGGTTAGGCTTAAAATTGAATCGAACGGGTGGGAAGATATGGAAGATGATTATTTTAGGCTTACTTCTACAGATGAGTATGAAATAAAACTTCTTCATGCTATTATTTGGCTGTCATTGACCACTTATGCATGGCAGGATTACGATTCGATATGCGGAGCGTTTTATAATGGCCTTTATTATTTGGAGGATGTATTGTGATCAGTTATTTTGAAAATGAGCTTAAAGAAATAGATGCATCGATCCATTCTATGGATGAGAATGAGTTTGAAAGATGGGTTAAAGAGGCTTGTGATGTTATAGAACGGGGCCATAAAATTATAGTATCTGGATTAGGAAAAAATGTTCCAATATGTGATAAGTTTGTAGGATCTATGGTGTCATTAGGAATGGACGCTGCATTCCTGCACACTAATTCAGCTGTTCATGGTGATATGGGGATTGTTAAAGATGGTGATATGGTAATAATCTTAACTAAGAGCGGCGAAACTTCTGAGTCTATATATCTTGCCAGGCTTTTAAAGAGGCGCAATATAAATATGTGGCTGTTGACATTCGAAGAAGACAGTACATTAACACGTGAAATATCCAATAGTATTGTTTTGAAGTTAAATGACGAGGGTGACATGTGGAATATAATGCCTAATAATTCCACAACTATAAATTTAATTGTGCTGCAGGGATTAGCAATGCAAATAGCGAAGAAACGCGGCTTAACTATTGATGATTTTAAGAGAAATCATCCGGGTGGCCATATTGGAGTTTTATTGTCAGAATAAAAGTGAGTAAAAAAATGCCATCAATTGAAAATGATTTAAATTACATAAGTAAATTAAAAAAAATAATAGCTGATGGAACGCAATTGATATTGATGGAATACAAATCTGTCAAATTATTAAAACTGATTAGTGAAGAACTTGGGAAAAGAAATATATGCAATGTTGAAGTATGGCATTGTATAATGGATGTGCCTTGCTTTGAACATACTAAACTTGTTTCACAAGAACAAATGAATAAGACATTGAAATTATATCAATTATATTGTTTTTCAGATAAAGTAACAGTTGTTTCTGACGCTTTCCAGCATGGAAATTTACTTAATTATGTTAAGAATAATATTATAACAGAAGAAGAACTGGTAGCTGCTTTGATACATAAATACGAGTAAACCAAAGGCTTATATTATGGAAAAAATGTTATATGATGAAATGGTTGAATGTGTAACTCGAATAGATAAAGAGATGTGTTTATCACCAAAAAGGGTATTTGTATTTGGCCATTGTAACGCAACATTTGAACTTATTGATCTTCTATATTCCAAGGGTATAAAAACTGCAGCTATACTTGATAATAGTGAAATAAAGCAAGGAAAAACATATAATGGTGTAGTTGTTATCTCTCCAAGTCAATTTGTGAAGATGACAAAAGATTTGAGTGACATACAGACAGTAGTTCTAATTGCATCTCGTTTTTTTTCGTCGATGGAACAGCAGCTTCGCGAATTAGGCTTTCAGGGATCAATTTTAAAGGTTGTTGAATATAACACATATTCAATGTATTCTTTATCTAGACAAGATATAGATAAGATGTTGGAAAGAGAAAGATATGGGGATGAACTGCTTAGTAAATTGTTAATAAAGTTTGAGAATTATTTTATAGTTTTTTGTCCGTTTAACGCATTAGGTGATGTCTATTTCATGATGTCGTATTGGAGTGCATTTGCCAAAGCAAGAAATATTACGAATGTTGTTTTTTGCGTGGTTAGTAAAGTCCTTACAGAAGTTGTACATATGTTTGGGGATTATTATGTGGAAGTATATAAACAAAATGATTTGGATGCGATGATTCAGTCTGTTTTATACAGGAAAAATATAAATGCTTTTATTGCTCACCAAGATAGGCCATATATTATAGAACTGACGAAAGCTTTGTATGTAAAAATGATTTCCTTGGAGAAAATATATTGCTGTGGAGTATATGGTCTGCCTGAAAATACTAAACCATTGGTACCTAATTGTAATATGTATGTATATAAGGGCTTAGATATGATACCTGAGGGGAAGGCAGTAATTTTCTCGCCATATGCAAAATCTGTTATACCAATAGAACCTAAAGTATGGGAAGATGCAGTCGCTTTTTATAATAAAAAGGGTTTCAAGTGTTATACAAATACTGTTGGCGACGAGAAACCGTTATTAGGTACAGATGCTATCTCACCATCGTTACTGGAAATGAGATCTGTGGTTGAAAGGGCGGGAACATTTGTCGGAATACGAAGTGGTTTATGTGATGTTATAAGAGAAGCTAAAGCAAAAAAAATAGCTTTATATCCGGACTATTATTATAGTGATACAAGGTGGAGGGCAATTGATATCTACAAAATCGAAAAATTTGAGTATAATTTATTAGCTACGGAGGAAATAAAGTGGGAGAATCTTTAACCCTATCTACACTTTCTAAAACGTGGATATTTGATTTGGATGGAACTATTGTAAAGCATAACGGTTATAAAATTGATGGACAAGACACTTTGTTGGACAACGCAAAAAAGTTTATAGATTCGATTGATAAGGATGATTTCATTCTGATAATGACTTCGCGAACTGATGAATACAAAGATATGACGATTGCTTTTTTAAAAGAAAATGACATACGTTATAATTTGATTCTTTTTAATATGCCTATGGGGGAGAGAATTGTTGTAAACGATCGTAAACCTTCGGGAATTGATATGGCTATTGCCATTAATTCGAAACGTGATTTCCCTAGATTTCCAACAATAGATAGTGTGAGATAAAATGAAATTTTGATGTGATGTAATAATAATGAATTCCGTATTTAACTTACAAAAACGTTTGGCACAAGTGATAATACTTTGTTCCTGTCGAATGATTTGGTGAATGAGAGAAATCAAAAATAGTTACAAGGAGATAATCGATACTATCTTTTGTGAGGTAAAGTCATGAAAATTGCTATAATGCAACCATATTTTTTTCCTTATCTTGGGTACTGGCAGCTTATTAATGCGGTGGATAAATTTGTTTTGCTAGATGATGTAAACTACATAATGCGTGGATATATTAATAGAAATTCAATTTTGGTTAATGGAGAACCGCATAAATTCTCTATTTCAATTGACAAACCATCTCAAAACAAACTGATAAATGAGACAAATTTAAGATTTCCGAAAAGCGAAAGAGATAAACTCCTTAAAACCATAGAAATGTCATACAAAAAGGCTCCTTATTTTAGTGATGCATATCCCATAGTATTTGAATCTATTATGTGTTCAGATGATAGTCTGGTTTCTTTTATAAAGCATTCGATTGGTTTGGTCCTGAAATATATTGGATTAAATACGGAACTTCTTCTGTCTTCATGTGTTCAAAAAGATAATTCCAAAAAATCTCAAGACAGAATTATTGAGATTAATAGGGTTTTAGATTCAGATGTATATATAAATCCTATTGGTGGACAGCTCTTATATAACAGAAATGATTTCTTAAAGTATGGAATAGAACTCTATTTTATTGAAATGCAGCAAGTTGAATATCAACAGTTCAAAAATGCATTTGTGCCGAATTTATCAATTATTGATGTGATGATGTTTAATAATAAAAATGAAATTATAGCAATGCTTAATAAATATCGTCTTGTTTAAATTGCTAATTAGTTAGTACAGATTATTTTACCAGAGTAATGGAATGTTTCTCGGATATAATTTATGAACACCACATACAAAAAGCAACAGATTATAACCTAAAGGTATTAATGATTATGAATTATGCATTTTATATTTCAGGAAAATCAGGAAGATTAAAGAAATTTTTGATGACTGCAAATAAACGTTTTTTATCAAATATTAAGCTTGTTATAAGCGATTTCGAAATTGAACCTGAATTATATGAGGCGCTTAAAACTCTTCATATTGTGTCCCAGGTTTTTGATTATTCCGAATTGGGATCTAACAGCAAAGAAAAAAGATTAGAATTATCCAACAGGATATTGGATACATTCACTTTACACGAAATAGATTATTGCTTTTCATTTGGATCACATTTATTATCTGGGAATCTTCTTGAACATTATAAAGACAGAATTATTAATTTTCACCCTTCTGTCTTACCAATGTTTCCGGGATTAAGATCCATAGATCAGGCGGTATCGCATGGTAATATATTTCTGATAGGAAATACTGTGCACTTCATTGATAGTGGAGTAGATACTGGTCCTGTCATTATGCAAAGTGTAATACCTACAAAGGCGTTTACGGATACAAATAATTATGACATCGTTCTAGATTTACAGATAGAAATGCTTAAAAAAATGATATATATACTGGATAAAGATATGCTTAATGTGATTGATGGTAATGTTGTTATTAAATGTGCTGACTATCATAAGAGTGCTTTTTTTCCTGATATAGAAATAAAACTGGAGTAAATATGGACAGGATATTTGTTACACAATCATCGATGCCGGATTTGACGGAATACATTAATGAAATCAAGGATATGTGGGATAATCACTGGCTCACCAATATGGGACCAAAGCATAAGCAATTTCAGGAAGAATTGTGTAAGTACATGGGTGTGGATAATATTGACCTATTTACAAACGGACACATGGCAATTGAGTTGACACTTCAAGCTATGAATCTTCAAGGCGAGGTCATTACTACGCCCTTTACATTCGCATCAACTACTCATGCTATTGTCAGAAATGGTCTGAAACCAGTTTTTTGCGACATTGACCCGGTTACATTTACATTGGACGCTGAAAAGCTTGAAAGCCATATCACCGATAAGACTTGTGCAATTCTTCCCGTCCATGTATATGGAAACGTTTGCAACATCGAAGAGATAGAAAGAATTGCACATAAGTATGAGCTAAAAGTTATTTATGATGCATGCCATACATTTGGGGAAACTTACAAAGGTAATGGCATTGGCACCTATGGTGACGCATCATGCTTTTCTTTCCATGCAACTAAGGTTTTCAACAGCATAGAAGGCGGTGCAGTTTGCTTTAAGGACAAGCATTTAGGAGATACTCTTTATGAGCTAAAGAATTTTGGAATACATGGGCCGGAAGAAGTAAGTGCAGTTGGCGCTAATGCAAAGATGAATGAGTTCTGCGCAGCAATGGGAATATGCAATTTAAGACATCTTGGCGATGAGATAGCTAAGAGAAAAAAGGTTGCCGAAAAATATTGTGATCGTCTACACGATGTTGCTGGGATACAGCTTAATGCTGTACAACCTGATGTTAAATCCAATTATGCTTATTTCCCGGTTGTATTTGAGGAGAAAGATTATGGCGCTTCCAGAGAAGAAGTATTTGAATCTTTGGCGAAACATGGAATAGGTGCCAGAAAGTACTTTTATCCATTGACAAATACATTCTCGGCATTTCACGGAAAATTTAATGTAATGGAAACGCCGGTAGCACTGCATATTTCTAAACGAGTTTTGACTCTACCCATGTATGCTGATCTTGCGCTGGAAGATGTTGATAGGATATGTGATATCATCATCTCTTGTAGCAAATAGGGATTTTAAATTATTGGTATGTCCGTCCAATTGACCCTATGAAAAAAAGTCTGAAAAAACTCAGCCAACTGTGGTAAAATAAAAAACACAGGAGGCTGATTTTTATGGGAAGAAAAAGAACACCGATGAGCGAAGGCAAGAAGAACATCATAAGTATGCTGATTGAAGAATACGATGTATCCGCTCAATAACCCGGTGTCTGTGAAATTGTGTCCAAATATGCTAAAATATTCCAAAGAGGTCTTAAGACCAGATTGGAGTGATTTAGCCAATGGACAAAATAGGATCAATAAAAAAAGAACTCAAGCACCGAAGGTGGCAGGAGATGTATGAAACATATCTTTGTATATACCGCTCGGACTGCCACGCGTGCACGGAGCTTTTGCCCACCGTCGCCGCTGACTGCGCATGGGCACTGCCCGTTAAAAATTCACGGACTAGAAACGCACCAGTGCCGCCCGATAACCGCAATGACGCCGCTCATAACCGCAGTATGCGAGCCTGCCCATAATCGTGCAAGCTGCATACCATAAATTCAGCTGTATTTTCTAATAATTTTTCTCATCTGCTCGTTGATGTCATGTTCAGTCCACTGATGCTCGTGATCAGGCTCCGACGAAAACATTGCGAGAATTTCAGCTTTTGCAGCTTCGGATTCTTTACAATTAATGAACAAAGCTGCCCATTTAGTATCAAGATCATTTCTCGTCAATATCACGGCTCAGCTCCTTCCGGAAGCCCGTGACGTTTACGCATTGAGACCTCACCGTCAATCATGATGTCATA
>JAEEGL013760902.1_pt1 | contig 20876 bp, 11 predicted proteins | sample 9134231 | NCBI WGS metagenome assembly JAEEGL01 (sample SAMN16246548, study PRJNA631951) | gut metagenome | biome: gut microbiome; feature: rumen; material: fiber-attached | host: Bos | place: Iran: Karaj | collected 2018-10
TATAAATATAGGAGGAGAATTTTTTTATAAAATAGAAGGAGTTGGACAAGGTTTTGTACCTAAAAATTGTGACCTATCTAAAGAATGTGTAGATGAATGGGTAAAAGTAAATGATAAAGATTCATTTATTATGGCTCGAAGATTAATTAAAAAAGAAGGTATGCTTGTTGGAGGATCCTCAGGTTTAGTTCTTGCGGGTGCTATAGATTATTGTAAGAAAAAAAAACTCGGAAAAGATGTGAGATGTATCGTTTTTTTCTGTGATGGTATAAGAAACTATATAAGTAAATATTTAAGTGATGATTGGATGGTTGAAAATAATTTCATGAGTGTTGAAGAGTATGATAATAATGTTTTTAGAAATAGAGAAGATATAAAAAATGTTTTACCAGGAAAAATAAAAGATATAAAAGATAAATTAAAAAAACCTGAAATTGTAAAAGATTTAGATAAATTAAAAGTAGAAGATATAATAAATATATTCAAAGAAAAAAATACAAATGTAGTGTTGACTTTAAACGAAAAAAATGATGTTATAGGTATTTTTTCTAAAAAAAATGTTACTTGTTGTTTAGCATTATGTAAAGCAACTTTAAATGATGAATGTTCAAATGTATTAACAAAAGATGTCAGAGTTTTAAATATAGAAGATCCAATGTATTTTTTAAGTAGAGCAATGCCACGTTGGGATTATTTACCTGTTAAAACAGAAAATAATGATTATTTAATCATTGAATATGAAAATTTATATGAATATTTATTAAATAAAAAATAAAAATTAATTTTAATATTAACAAAAATCTAAAATTTAAAATAAAATTAATTTAAATATAATATATATTATTTTATATGGAAGGAATAGATGATGATAAATTTTTAATTAATTTTTATTTAGACGATGAATTTAAATTTAATCAACTCGTAAAAAAATCCTCAACAATCGAAGACTTAAAAAAAATAATTTTATTAACATTAAACATATACAGCATTAATTATAAAATGGAATACAACGACAATGACATAGGAAGTTTCGACAACTTTACTCTCCATCAACTATTTTTATTTTCAAAAAAAGAAGAATACGACATAAAATTAACAAACATATCCACATTAAAAAAATACGAATCTCAAAACATACTAATTTCAATCATCGAAGGAGATTGTTGGGTATACATATATAAACTTCTCACAATGAAATGGCAAAAAGTATGTCCAACAATGAGTGAGCGTCTCTCATTTTATTACCTACAAAAATTCCCATATAATTGTAGATATTGCCACATAGTCCAAAGAAACCAACTTATTATAACAGGTGGGATAGACAACGAGAACACAGCATGTTACTATGACGCAGATACCAACGCAGTAGTAGACCTCCCTAAAATGAAAACAGGTAGACAGAGACACGCAATGGTGGCCCTAAATAACGAAGATGTGTTTATAATAGGAGGTGTCAATTGTAAGAAAGTAACTAAATTAAATGTTGAATATGAAGATTATACTGAATATCCTGAATTAAAATATACGAGAAAAGATTCGAGTGTATGTGTTGTTGATAATAAATATTTATATGTTTTTATGGGCTATTGTGATGAGACAGGGGGGGTCATATGTAATTATGAAAGATTAGATGTTAGTGCTGAACCATATACTGAAAAATGGAAAATACTTCCGCTTAATAATTATTATAGTTTAACTATGCCTAGAACATATTGTGCGGTTATTTGGGATAATTTTGATGAAAAATTTTTGTTTTTTGGAGGGAGCTATCAAAGTAGTTCTCAGGCGACTGTTGTTGAATTTAAAGAAGATAACTATCAGTTAGTTAAAAGTAAATATATTCTACCTTTAAAAGCGAATTTTTCTGAAACGATGTTTTTGAGAGAAAGTGAAATGAGTAATTATTATTATTTGTTTACGACTGGAAGTGAACATGAGTTAATTAGGTTTAATCCGAAAGATAAAAAATTGGAAGAAATTAAAAAAGAATGGATGTAAAAATGATATATTAATTTATTCTTATTATTTATTATTATTTATTATTATTATTTGATGTAAATTTTAATTATTTATTTTTTTAATAAAATTATTAAAAAAATTTAAAATTAAAATTATGGAAGAAAAAATAATTTTTAATAATGAATTTAAAGCAAATATGATTAATAATGAAATAGAAAAATTATATGAAAAAAAAATAAAAAATAATTCAAAAAATTATAAAAATATTTCAAATTTACTTTATAATAAAAACAATTTTCCGAAATTAAACATTAATAATTATATTATAGATAATAAAATAGAAAAAGAAAAAAAAGAAAAAGAATTAAAAATTAAAAAAGAAAATTTAAAAAAATTAAATGAAAAAATATCAAAAATTCAAAATAAAACAAAAACAAACAATTTAACATCAATTAATATAAAAAAAAATAATTTTTTAATTCCAAAAGAAAATATTAATAATAATAAAAATAATTTAAATAATAGCAATTCATCTTATAATAATAATAATAATAATAGTTTTAATAATTCATCAGAAAGAATAATTAATAATAAAAGTTTTGAAAAAAGAAAAAATTATTTAGTTCCTGAATATAAAAATAAATCACAAAATGAATTTGAAAAAGAAAATAAAAAAATTATAGATGAAGAAAATAATAATAATAATAAAAATTATAAAAATTTAATTAAAAATGGTGTTTTTGAACTCGAAAAAAAATACAAAAAATTAAAAGAAAAACAAGAAAAAGAAATGAAAGAAAAAATGAGATTTTTAGAAGAAAATAATATTAATATCGAAAATTTATTAATAGAAGATGAAAAAAAAGAAAATAATAAAGAAATTGAAGATTATGAAAATGAATTTAATAATAATAATAATAATAATGAAAATAAAAATTTAACTGAAAATAATAATAATAATAAAGAAAATTTAAAAATTAAATTAAAATCAAAAATTAATAATAACGAAACAAATCAAAAAAAGAAAAAAATTCAATTAAAAGAAAAAATAAATACAATGGAATATTTAAATAAAATAAAAGAAAATTTTGATTCAAATAATCAAAGTTTTATTGAAAATTTAAATAAAATTTTAAACAAAAAAATAAAAATTTCAGAAAAAAAAAATATTAATATTATTAAAGAAAAAAATAATAAAAGTTTTTCACCAAAAAAATTCGATTCTTTTCTAAAAAATCAAAATAAAAACGAAAAAGAAAAAGCAATTAAAATTTATCAAAAAAACGAAATTAAAAATTTAAATAAATTCAAAAATTTATTTGATTTAGAAAAATACATAATTTCAAAAAATAATTTTCCAAAAATTTTTCATAATAATAATAATAATAAAAAACATTTTTTAACAAACAGAATAAAAAACGAATTTTTCATCGGAAAAAAAAAGAAAAATATTAATCAATCTTTTTCAGATTATTCATTAAACGATTCAAGCATCGATTCAAAAGAATTTTATGAAAACATTCTCGAAAGTCAAAAAATAATTTCAAAAGATTATTATAATTTAAATAAAGATTCTCAAATTAAAATAGATTTTAATAAAATCGAAGAAGAAAAAAATGAAAATAAAAATATTTTAAATTTAATCGAAAATAAAAATTACATTAATCCCGAAGATTTTTCTAAATTTCTAAATTATAAAGAAAATGACCTAAAATCAAATCGATTGCTTGAAATGACACCAAAAACAAAAGAAAAATATCAAAAAATTGAATATGAAATTAATAATAAATTAGAAAATAATAAAGAAATTTTAGATAAATCTTCTTCTGATAATGAAGATAATTTATCTAAAGAAATGTATGAAAATATTAATAAATTAATTAAAAAATCTAATAAATTATATGAAGATTTAAATTTAAATGAAGATGAAAAAAATCTCGAAAATAAAGAAAAAATTGATAAAAAAAAAGAAAAAAATGATAAAAATTTGACTATTAAAGTTCCAAGTAGCATTCAATCTATTGAAGATGATAATAAAAATATTAAAAATGATAATAAAAATATTATTAATGAACAAATAAAATCAAAAATTAATAATAATGAAATTAATAAAAATAATAAAAAAGAAAATGATAAAAATTCTTTAATAAAAAATCAAAAAATTAATAAAAAACAATCAACATTAAATAAAAATAAAAATAATATTAAAAAAAAAGAAAATATTAAACCAAAAAAATTATCAAAAGATAAATTGAATTTTTATAATGAAAATTTAAAAAATTTATTTTCAACTATTTTAAATGTAAATAAAAAATATTCATTTAAAAATATTAAAAATTTTTGTTTATCTAAATCAAAATTTTCAAAAAGTTTTTTAAAATTAATAAAAATTTTAAAAAATTTTCCATTTAAAAAATTATTAAAAAATAATAAATTTTTAATATTCAATGATTGTTTAAAAAAAATAAAAAAACCTTATTTAAAAAAATCATTAAAACATTTTAAAAAATATTATTTTTCATTAAAAAAATTAGACATTTTAGAAAAAATATTAATAAAAATCTTCAAATACGAATTTTTAAAAAAATTCAACAATTTTATTCAAAATAAAACCGAATTTTTAGCCAAAAAAAACAAAAATTTAATAAATTTAATAAACATATTAAAATTTAATTTTCCAATTCCAGCTTATTTTAAACTAAAAAATAATTATTTAAACCAAAAAAAAAAAGAAGAAGAAGAAAACAACAAAAAAAACAAATTTAATAACGTAAATTACGAAGAAGAAAATAATGTAGATTTAAAACAAAGTGACATTACAGATTTAGATGTAACAGCAAATAGAGATGATTCAAATATAGAATGGGAATATATTATAAGTTCAAACACAACTTCGAGAAAAAATTCTTTAGAATCTGAACAAATTTCAAGAAAAAATTCTTTAAATCAAAAAGAAAAAATAAATAAAGAAAATAATAATGAAATAAATGAAAAAGAAAATGAAATTAAAGAAGAAATTAATGAAAATATTAAAGAAGAAATTAAAGAAGATGAAAATAAACAAAGTACTTCAAAACCAAAATTTGATTTGTCTGGAAGTTTAAAATTACAACAAGAAAGTTCTTCTAGAAAAAATAATAGATACGGAGAAATTGAACAAAAAAAAACAGAAGAAAAAAAAGAAGAAAAAGAAGAAAAAAAAGAAGAAAAAAAAGAAGAAAAAGAAGAAAAAAAAGAAGAAAAAAAAGAAATTAATATTAATAACATTAAAAATAAAAATTCTTTAGTTGAAGAATTAACAAATAAATTATTAGAAGATTTAATAAATTCAGAAATTAAATCAAAATCAAAACTTTTACCAAAAAAAATAAATAAACCAAAAATAAAAAATGACCCAAATGTTTCAATTTTATCAAATATTTCATTGTATTCAAATAATTTAGACAATGAATTTTCAAATGAAAAATCAGTTTTTAATAAATCAATCGAACAAATAAATGAAGAAAAACACTTAAATTATTATTATGAAAAAATTTTTCCTTATTTATTACATACAATAAGAAAATATATTTCAAAACATTACTATGAAATTATTAATAATATTAATACATCTTTTAAAATAAACGAAAAAAAATTAATTTATGATTTAAATTTAATAAAAAATTTCGATAATGAAGAAGAAAATAAAAAATATATTATTAATAATGATAATTACATCGAAAATAAAAACATAATGAAAAAATATGAAAATAATTTCATAAATAAACAAGAAATTTTAAATGATTTTAAAAAGACAAATTTAATTTTAAGAAAAAAAGAAATTTTAAATAATAATAATAATAATAATAATTCAAATATCGAACTTAATGAAACATTAAAAAACGATGAAATTTTAAATGAAGCAATTATTGATTCAACAAACGAAATTTTAGAAAATGAACGAATTTACAAACAAAAAAAATATCAACCTTTAAAATGGGAAAAAAACAGTGAATTAAATAATTATTTCAATGATAAAATTTCAGAATATAATTTAAAAAAATTAATAACTAATAAATTATATAATTTAATTCAATTTAAAATCGGTTTAATTAAAGAAAACAATGAACATTATGACATTGATCAAATAAAAGAAAAAGAAAAAAATGGCATTGAATTAGGAATAAAAGATGAAACATATCAAAATTATTCTGATTTACAAATTGTTGAAACAAAATTAAAATTAAATTTAAGTAATTTTGTTTTTAACGAATTAATTAATGAAACTATTCATATTTTAACTCATATTCAAAATTCAAGAAAAAATCCAAAAAATTATAAATATAAATCTATTTATTCTAATATAAACGAAACTAATAAAATTAATTATTTAACGAATGATAGTGATAAAGTAAATTTATAATTAAAATTAAAATAATAAATTTTTAATTTTTAAAAATAATTTTTTTTATTTATATTTTAATAATATGAAAAAATTAATTTATAATTTAATTTTAAATAAATATTTATTCATTTAATGTTAAAATAATTTTTTCATCATCATTAAAATCATCATAATTATTATTTTTTGTATTTAAATTTTCATTTTCTTTAAATTCATCGTATTCATTTTCAACAACGAAAAATAAATTATAAAATAAAACAAAAAAAATTTTAATTCCAAAATAAAAATTCAAAAAATAAACAATCGAAAAAAAAAAAGGAAAATTTTCATTTACATTATTTATTAATTTACTAATAAAAGTTTCTTCACATTTATTATTATTATTTTCACACAAACCAAAAGTTGAAAAATTATTAAAAATATAAAAAATTTCTAAAACTATTCCAAAAACTAAAAAAGTAAAAATATAAATAAAAAATAATAATGAAATTAAACTTGAATTATTTTTTTTTAATTTAAAAATATTGTAACAAAAAATATTAAAACCAATTTTTATAAAAGAATAAAAACAACAAATTAAAAAATAAATAAATGTAAAAATATAAATTATTTTAAATAATATTTTTTTTTCTTCAACAAATTTTTCAATTGAATTTTTTTCATAATTTTTTATTATTAAAAATCCACATTGAAATTTACATTCACTTAAAATTAATTTTTTAATACTTGTAAAAATAATAAAATAAACATAAAATAAACTTAAAAATAAAAATAAAATTCCTAAAATTTTTTTAAAAGGAAAAAAAATTTTTGAACAGAAATTCAAACAAAAATTATTATTATTATTAATAATAATTTTTTCTAATTTTTCAATTTCTGAACTTAAAAAATTTTCATTTTTTTTTAATTTTTCAATTTCATTTTGTTCATCATTTAATAAATTTCTTTTTTTATTTAAATTATTAATTTTATCTCTAATATTCGCTCTTTTATAAATAAAAATTTCTTTTTGTAATTCAAAAGTTTTTTTATTTTTTATTAAATTTATTGGAAATTTTCCTAAACCAAAAGCACAAATTTTAATTAAAAAATAATAACCAATTAAAATAAAACAACCAAAATGAAAATAAAAATTTTTTTTTGATTTAAAATATTCAAAAAAATTATTATTATTATTATTATTTTTATATATAAAATAATTTATCATATTTATTAGAGTGAATATTATTAAATTATATGTAAAAGTATAAATAAAACTTTTTTTTAAATTTTCTGATAAATTATTTTCATTGTTTAAATTTTTATTAATATCAAAATTTGAATAAAAATTATTTTCTTTATTTTCAATTTCGTAAAATATTAAAAAAGGAATCAAAAAAAATACAAAAATAATTAATAAATGAAAAATATTATTATAATCAAAATTTAAATGAATTTTATTTAAATTATCTCTAAAAAAAATTTCAAGTGGTAATAAAAAAATATTCAAACAATTAATACTCATTATAAAAGGAAAAAAAAAATTAAAAAAACATTTAGTTTCCGAAATATCAATAAATTTTCTATAAAAATATAAATTAAAAACAAATAAAATAAAAATAATCACAAACAAAAATGATTTAAAAATAAATTCAAAATTCATATTTTATTTAATTAAAAATAAATAAATAAAAATTATTTTTTTAAATTAAAATTTAAATAATTAAATAAAAAAAATATTTTTTTATTAAATAAATTTAATTCCAAGTTTTATTTAAAATATTTTCAAATTCTTCATCTTTTTCATAAACAAACGCAACATATTCATAAAAATTAGCAAAAATTTCAAAATTTATAATTTCGTTTTGGTTGCTTCCATCTTGATTTAACAAATCAAAATTAATCTCAAAACAATCAATAAATTCAATCGCTTTTTCATCTTCATTCATTTTCCCATTCAAAACATTAGGATGATTTTTAGGATTATAAATTTTTTTTAAATAATTCAAAGGAATTTGCTCATCATCATTTTTATCAAGTGATTTATAAATTTCTTCAACGCAATTCAATTTCTTATCATTTAATTCTTTTTTAAAACTTCTAATAAACGCATTGAAATTTAAATAACCTTCTTCATTCATAAATAAATTAAATAAATTTTGATATTCTAAATCATTAAATAAAATATGTTGACCTTCTAAAACGGAAATAAATTTTTGTAAAGTGATATGCATAATATCAGGACAAGATAAAACAAATTGTCTATGTAAATAAAGTAAACCTCTAATGCCTCGATTTTTTAATTTTCTTTCTAAATTTTCTAAAGGATTTTTAATATTTTCATTTTGTTGTTGTGGTTGTTGTCGTAAATAATTAGTTTTTGGATTTGATTGAATATTCTTTTCGTAAAATTCATTTTCTGCGGGATTATTAAATTTATTTTGATAATCATTATTATTAAAATTATTGTTTAAATTATTATTGTTTAAATTATTATTTAAATCATAATTATTATTATTATTAAAATTATTATTTTCTTGTAAATTATTATTATTAAAATTATTTTGTTGATTTGAATTCATTTTTTGAGTATTATAAACATCAGCATTATTATTATTATTATAATTTGGATTGAAATCTTTTAAATTCCATTCATTTTCAAGTAAATTCACAAAATCATCATCATTATCAATTAAATAACTAATAAAATGATAAAATTCAAGAAATTCTTCTTCACTAAATCGATTTACTTTATAACCTTTATAAATAAAATGAAACAATTCTAAACATTCATCAAAATCAATTCTATTTTGAGTTTCATCCTGAATAAAATAATTATTTTTACTATTATAAATTTCCTTTAAAAAAGTCAAATCAAGAGGTCTTCTCAAATTATTAGCATCCATAATAATTTTATCTAAAGCATTATTCATCATATCAACTCTAATATTATTTGTTTGAGTTAAATAATTAAAAAATTTAATGTAATTAATCAAAGTTTTTTTTTGATCTTCTGAATAAGTATTAAATAAATTTTCTATGTCATTTATTGATAAAGGAATATTAAAATCTTTTAAAACTTTTAATAAGTCATATTTTGTTATGTAACCTGTTTCATTATCATAATATTTAAAATGTTTAATGAAATTAAATAAAGTTTTTCGGCCATATTTTTGAAGATACATTCGCATTTTATTTTCGGGTAAATTCAAATCATTAAATTTATTATTTAAATTGTTATTATTATTATTATTATTGTCATCATTAATTATTTTTTTTTCACCCATTTCAAATAAAATTTCTTTTAATTCATTGTCTGAATCAATATTATAAGAAATGTATTTTATTAAATTCTTAAAATTTTCTATTGTAAATATTTTATTATTATAATCTTCGTTAATATTAATGAATTCATCTATTTTTTTTAATAAATAAGGATCAGACAAAGAATTTTTAATGTCATTTAAATTTAATTCTTTTCCATTATTATTATTATTTAATTTATTAAATAAATTTATTGATAAATTTTCTCTATTTTCATTCCATTTTTTATTTAAAATTTCGTTTATAATATTCATATAAAAAACTAAACCGTTTGAAAAAAAATCATAATTATTAAATAAACTTTGAATTTCTGTCGAATTTACATTTAATTTCAATTCATTAATAACTTTAATAAAATCATCAATACTCAATCTTTTTGTTTTATTAAAATCAACAATTTTTAAATTTTTAATAAATTTATATAAAATATCATCTTGATTAGTTTCTTTTAATCTATAATCTAAAATTTCAGAAAAATCATTGTTTAAATTTTTATTGCTATAATTATAATTATTTTCATTTTCTGAAAAAATTTCTTTTGAATATTTTTTATAATTTATTTTATTATCCTTTGCAAACATTTCAAATATTTTTTCAATGTCATTTAATTTAGGTAAAACTACTCCTAATCTTTCATGAGTTTGAATAAATTGTTGTAATGTGCAATAGCCATTTCCTTCTAAATCATAATATCTAAAAAATTGATTTAATATTTGTTCTTCTGTTTTGTTTGGTATCATTTTAAGTTCTATTTTGTTTCTAAGTTCCTTTTTGTATTTCTCAAGTAATGAATCCATTTTATTTAAAATAATTTATAATAAAATTAAATTTATAATAAATTAAATATTTTTAAAAATTAAAATAATTATTTTTTAATTTAAAAAATTAATAAAAAATAATAATATTATAAATTTAATATAAAATTTAAATATATTAATAATTATTTATTTTTGTTTATTTTCTATATTTAAAAATTTAAAATCTATCCAATTAAATAATATTTATAATAAAAAATATAAAAATAATAAATATATTTAAAATTTTTGAAAAATTATAAATTTTAATTTAATATATATTTTTATTTATTAAATGATATTTCAAATTTTTATTATATATATTTTTAATAAATGTTTATATTATTATTTATAAAAGATATTTTATAGATATTTTATTTAATTTTTAATTTATTGAAGACTTTTTTTATTATTATTATCATTTTAATATTTTTCTATATTCCCAAACAAAATGAGCTTTTTTATAAAAAATCTCAAAATAAAAAATTCATTTATTTTTTCATTATTAAATATTAAAAAGTATATATATTTGATATTATTAGATAAATTTTTATATAAAAAATAAAACAATAATTATAAAATAATTATTATTTAAAAAATTCATTTTATTTAATAATTAATAAATTATAAACATGAGTTCAATATCCTATAAAAATGTTTTATATAAAAAACCTAATTATTCACTAATTACAAATAAAACCAGTTATGTAAAGAAAAAAAAATTTAAAACAACTCACAAACAAAGGTATTCATTAAAAAATAATTACATTTTCAATTCAAATATTCATATTGTTTCAGAGAAAGTGTCTAGTAATGACTTTACAGATAAATTAAAATATTTTGAAAATGAAGATTTTATTGCTAAGTGTAATTCTTTAAGTAGTTTTAATTTTACAAAATCATTAAAAGAAAATTTAAATTTTTCTTTAAAAGATATTAAAAATGAACCAAAAGATAGTTCTAGTAAAAATAATATTTCAATTTCAATTGTTAATCCAAATATAAATATTGTAAATAATAATAATACATTTTCTTTGAATCCATTGGAAAATAATACATTCAAACAAAGTAATTTTTGTGTAGAAGATTTAAATCCAATAAATAGTATTTTAAATAATAATGATATTAATAAAGAGGAAGAAGTAAATAAACAAAATATTAGTGGAATATTTTTAAATAATAATAATGGTGATGTAAATAATAATTTTATTTCCAAAGAAAAACTAAAAAAAATTCCAACAAAAACAAAAAATAAATACATAAGCAAATTTGAAACTAATTTAAAAAAAATTCCAATAACTTTATTAAACGAAAAATGTGATTTAATCGAAGGATTTTCAGCTTATTCATATAAAAATAAAAAGCCATTCAATGAAAATAAAATTGGAATTAATATTAATTTCGAAAAATATAATAAACACATAAATTTTTTTTCAATTTTTTCAGGTCATTGTGGAGAAAATGCAGCAAAGTATTTAAAAGATCATTTAAATAAAGAAATTATTAATAACAAAAATTTCATTTCAAATCCTGTTTTATCAATTTATGAAAGTTTTAAAAAAATTGAATCAGATTTTTTAAATGAATATTTAAATTATCAAAAAAATAAAAATTCAAAATTATTAACAGGTGGCTCATGTGCTTTAATTTTAATGACAATAAATGATGACATATACATTATTAATTTAGGTGATTCAAAAGCGATTTTGAGTAAAAATAAAACCGAAAAAATTTTTAGTTTAAATTACGTTCATAGCCCAGATAATTTAAATGAAATTCAACGTATTAAAAGAAATGGAGGAGAAATTAAAAATATAGAAGAAAATTTTTCTTCAGATAAACAAAATCAAATAATTCAAAATAAAAAAAGAATTTTTCCGGGTGGGTTAGCTGTATCTCGCTCTTTAGGTGATATTGATATAAAATATTCTCGAAGTGGAAACAAAATTAATATTATAAGTTCAGTTCCTGAAATATTTAAAATGAAAAATGATGAAAATTTTGATTTTATTCTTTTAGTTAATGAAGGAATTACTTCTACTGTTAATAATAGAGAATTATGTATTATTGTTTATGAAACTATCAAAAGATGTTGGTTAAAAAAGAAAAATTTTGAATATTTTCTTGAAAAAGTAATAATTAATTTAACTAAAAATTGTATTTATAAAGATTGTAAAAATAATTTGAGTGTTATTTTTATAGTTTTTAGTAAAATGAAAAAATTCTTTGAAGATAAAAATGAAAATAAATTAAATGATATAATAATTACTTTAACTATAAGTAATAATAATTTTGATACTATTTATGATGAACTTATTAAATGTGAAATAAAAGATGAAATAAATAGTGAATTTCCTACTAATTCTTATGGACAAAATGATAATATTTATTATGCTTTAAATACTGATTTAAATGAAAATAAATTAAAACGAAATAAGAAAAAAAGACATTGGTTTTTTTGTGGGTGTTTATAAAATTTTATTTATGAACAGTTTTTTATATTTTGTATTATATTATTCTAATAAAATTATATTATTTCTTGAATATATATAATTTAATATATATTTCAAATTATTATAATCTAAAAATGATTATTTTTTATTTTAATTTGAAATTGTAAATATCGATGAATTATTGAATTTTATTTAATTATAAAATTTTATATAAATAAAAACATTTATTTTAAATAATATTGAAATAATATATTATTTATTATATTATAAATATAAATAAAGTGATTTAAAATTCTTCAAGTTCAACAACATGTTCAGTTCCATCATTTAAAGTATAAAATTTTTTAGTTACCATAATTTTTTTTCCATTTAAAATTTTTTGACTTTTTACTATTCTTAATCCAATTGTATTATCAGGAGCATCAGGATCATTAATTTGATAATCATTTTTTATATTTTTTTTCTTTTCATCATTTCCTTCATTTCCTTGATTATACTTAACAGTATTTTCATTGAAATATAAACTTCCTTTATCTCTCAATTTTCCAGCTAAAATTAATACACTCATATTATCATAATCATTATGAGGTCCACATGATATACCAATATATCTACATTTATCTCCAAATAATGACATTCTATTAGGTCTATCTTTTATTCCATCATTTATAATTAAATCAGTTAATATATCTTCTGCATTTTCTCCTGCCAAATTAAGTAACTCATTTAAACTCTCTTCCCATTCACAATAATTTTCTACTCTGTCTGAACAAAAATAACCTTTACTATCTTGATGACCTATTAATCCTCTTGGACCTAAATCTTTAATTAAATCATCGGCTGCGTTTTCAAGATTTTTATTATATTCTAAAGGAGGTAATTCATTTAAATTAGATAAAAAATTTATAGCATCAGAAAATAAATTTTCTTTTGATTCATTTAAATGAATTGGAACTTGTCCTGGTCTATAAATAATATTTTCTTCATTAACATATTCTTGTTGAGTTTCTAAAACTGGAATGAATGATGAAGGATTTTCTCTAACTGAATTTATTAAATTAAATAATTCATTTTTAAGATTATCATAATCAACTTTTTTAGACATTAAATAATAATTAATAATATAATTTATTATTATTAATTTAATTATTATTTATTAATTATAATTTATTTTATTATTTAATTATAAATTAATAGATTTTTCTTTTTTAGAATTTTTTATTTAGAATATTCTATATTTTTTTAAATAAAATATAAATACATTACTATAATTTAATATTAAATGTTTTTTAATCCTTTTTTTATTCCACGTCCACAAAGTTCATATCAACGATCTTCAGATCGTATACGTTCTATATTATTAAAAGAAATATTATCCGATGAATTAAATTATGTATGTTTTGATTGCCATAGAAATTTATACAGACCTCAAAATTTTTCAATAAACAACGGAATAATTTTATGTAATAACTGTGCATTAAATCATAGTAATTTTCCGAAATTTATTTCAATTATTAAGCACTGCAACATAGAAGAACTAACAAATGAAGAACTTATGTTATTATATTATGGAGGAAATAGAAAATTAGATGAATTTATTGAATATGAATATCCTAAACTACAACATATGAAAATAAATATTATGTATAAAACTGAGGCTTTAGAATATTATCGTCAAAATTTACGAAGTTTGGCCTTTGGTGAACCAAAATCTGAAAAACCAAATGAGCATGATGCGTATAAATATAATAAAAAGATACTTAAAATTGAAGAAGATAAAGAAAAAGAATTTTTTGGGGATAATTATAATAATGAAGAAGAGAAATTTAATAATAATTCCAATTTTTTGAATCCTTTTCAAGAAGAAAGAGAAAGAATTGAAAAAGAAAGACAAAAAGAAATTGAAAGACAAAAAGAAAAAGAAAGAATAGAAAGAGAAAAACAAAAAGAAAGAGAAAGAATTGAAAGAGAAAAAGAATTAGAAAGAGAAAGATTAAGACATAAACAAAGACAAGAAAAAAAAAATAAAGATGATTTTTTTAATTTATTAAATAGAACTTTTGGAGGAAACTTTTTTGACAATAATAATAATTTTTTCGATAACGATTATTCAAAAGAAAAAAGTAAAGAAAATTTAGATGAGGATAATAATAATTATAGCAAAACAGCAAGAGCAAATTATCAACCACTTCAAACAGAATCAATAAAAAATAAAATGAACATTGATGATGAAGAAAATAAAAAAGAAGAAGAAATTAATACAAAAACAGAAGAAATTAATACAAATAAAACAGAAGAAATTAATACAAATAAAACAGAAGAAAACAAAGAAGAAAAAGAAATAAAAGATGAATTAAAAGATAAAATGGACATTGATGAAGAACTAAAAGAAAATTTCCCTTTTTATAAAAGAAAAAGCACAGATTTAATTTCATATAACACAGATGAAGAAGAAGAAATAGAAAAAAAAAGAAAAGAAGAAGAAGAACAAAGAAAAAAAATATTAAAAGAAAAATTAAAAAATTCTCCTAAACCAAAAAAAATTGAAGAACATCAAAAACAACCTTCTCCAAACATTGATGTTGGATTTTTTGATAATAGAAACCCTAATATTAATCAATTAGGTTGTATTGACATGTATCCTGAAATTATTAAAATTGAAGCAGCATAAAATTATATTAAAAAATATAAATGTATATAAATAAATTTTATATAATATAATAATAATTATTTATTTATTATTTATTTAATTATTATAAAAATAAATTAATATTTATATTTTTTCTAAGAAATTATTAATATTTACTATCAATTATAATTAATTTAATTAAAAAATGGATAAAAATACAGCTAATATATTATTAGACACAGAATTTGAAGAAAATAACGAAGAAGAATATACAACAATAATTGAATCATACAGATGTAGTACATCCACATATAATCATCAAAACAGTATATATAGTTTAAAAACAAGTCCTATAACCCCACCACCTAAATCACAAATAATTAATTATAAAAAAAAATCAAGTGACTCACTTGAAAAATTAAAATCCAATCATATTTTAATTAATAATTTAAATGAATGTATTGAAAATTTAAAAATTATGCTTTCTAAAAAAAAATCTTCTCAAAATGTGCCTAAACACACAAATAAAAATTTTAAATTATATGATGAAAATAAGGATTATGATATAAGTGATGTTTCTTCATTTGATTTAAATGAAGAAAATTTATAAATTAAAAAAAAATAAAAATAATTTTTTTATATAAATTTCAGACTTTATAGAGTATAATATATTTGTAAATTTGAAAAAAATTGGGATTATTAATTTTATAATGATTTTTATTGTAAGTATTTATAAATATCATAAAAATTTTAAATTTATACAAATTTAATTTCATAAATATATATATATGAATGTATATATTAGATGGATTTAGTGAAAAGATATTATTATATATAAATTATGTCATTTTTTAATAACTTTTAAAATTATACTTAATTTAATTATTTTAAAATAAAAAATATAAAACATTAAAAAAATTCTAAATATATTCTAAATATATTTGTATAATAAACTTATTATCATTTTAATATTTATCATTAAAAACTACAAAAAATAATTTTTTTTATAATATTTATTTTATTTATATTTAATAAATTTAATTAATATTTTTTATAATATTTATTATTTTTAATCTTTATTTATATTTTAAATATATTAAAAAATTTTAATTGATTTATTTTATTTAAAATATAATTTATAAAAATTAATTAATAATTCAATTTAATAATGAATTTAAAAAAATTAATAATAAATATTATATTTAAAAATAAATAATATTTATTTTAATCTAATTTAATATTTACTAATTTTTTAAAAGCATAATTGAATTTAAATGGAGTTTCATAATATTTTTTTGGTTCTAAAATTAGTTCAGCCATTCTTTGTAATGTAAATGGCATTTTTGACATATTAGTTAAATAATAAATTATTTCTTCATCAATATTTGAATTTGTTTTTTCCTCTTCATTTTTATTATCTATAAAATTATTAATTATTGATTTATAATTTTCAATAAAATAATGTTTTAATTCATCCCATGAATAATTTGTTTTACTTGAATTTTTAATATAATTTAATTCTTTAATAAAATCAATATTTTTTTCATTATTTTTTAATTCATTAGTTTTATCATCGTTTTTATTATTGTTTTCTTCTATATTATTATTATTTTCTTTAATTTCTTTATTATTTTCACTTATTTCATCTTCTATTTTATTTTCAATATTATTTTCTATTTTATTTTCTAATTTGTTTTCTATTTTTTCTTCATCTTCAATTTCATTATTTTTTTCAGTCATAATAATTATAAAAAATATAAATAATAATTTACTTTATAAATAAATATCATATTTTAATAATAAGAATAATTAAATAAAGATTATTTTAAATTTAATTTATATGAAGTATTATATTCATAATCATCAAATAATTCAAAAGCTTTTTTTTTTCTTTTATTAATGAGTCTAAATAAGTAAAAAAAAATAAATATTAAAATAATAAGAATTAATATTAATAAAATAAAATTTATAAAAAAATATTCTTTTCTTTTTTTATTATCTTTATTATTATTTATATAAAAACCAATTTTTTTACTATCTTGATTAAAAGTTGTTGGGTATTTTTTAAAAAAATATTTTCCTAATAAAATTTTTTCATAATAATTTAAAAATCCAAGAATAAAAAATAATTTATTTCCATTTTTGTAAAATAAATCATTTTTATCTAATGTAAAATTATAATTCATAGTTTTAATATATAAATTAATACTTGGAAAATTATTTAAATTAATATCAAAATCACAAATAAAAAAAGTTAATCCAGTTTGATTTGGAGAATTTTTAATACATTTTTTATTATCAATTAATTTATTAAAAAATCTTTCTTCATAAAATTCTCTAAATGAATTACCAGCTAAATAAAAATAAGATTCAATATCAAAAACGGATACAATTTTTTCATTAGAATTATTAATTAAATAATTATCAATATAAACACAATCAATTTCAAAAGAAAATAAATCTAATATTCCAAATTTAGAATCATATATAGAATTAACTTGTATATAATTATATATATCATATTTATTTTTTAATATATCATATAAGGGAGCTCCTATATATAATTTACCCTCATTTTCATTTTTGTATATAATACTAAAATAATAATTATTTATTATACCTTTTTGTTTCAATTGATATATAAAATTAGTTCTATCAATTGTATCTATAAATGTTTTACCTAATTTTAATCCAAGAACCCCTGATTCAGTTAAATTATTATCCATTTCAGTAACTAATATAAAATCAAAATTATAATATATCTCATTATTTATATTAATTACATCATTTCCATATAAATTATTTATATATTCTTGACCAATATAACTATGTTTTGAATAATTATTAAAATTAAATGATTTAGAATTATTTATATTAAAAGTTTTTATTTTATTTGAGTTAATTAAATTGCTTGATATATAAAAAGGATATTGAGATAATTTTATATAAATTGGTAGATTTTGAAAAGGAGTTCCTATTTTAATATTAAAATATATTTTATTTTTTTTTAATAAATTATAATAATTTTCTATTGTTATTTTTTCTTTAGGAAAATCTGTTTTAAAATCAATTGTAATATAAGAAAAAATAAATATAAAATAATTAATGAATAATAATAAAATTTTCATATATAAAAAATATATTTAATAAAATAAGTTAAAATTATTTATATTTAATTAATTTATTAATTATTTAAGTGAAAAAATATTTATTAATTAAATGTCTATTCAAAAAAATAATCATACTCTTTCAGAAGGAAAATTAAAAACTCCCCCTTTATCTTTATCCTCAAATAAAAATAGTTTAAACAATCAAATAAAAACTAGCTATATAAATAAAAAATCTTTTCATATGTCAAATATAAGAATCACAAATAATTTTGAAAATAGAGGAACTAAAAATTTTAGTGAAAATATTTCACTTCAATTAAGTAAACCATCTTCGATGCCTATTCAATATTTCCAAACTACAAATAAAAAAAATATTGATAGATTTATTCCTATAAGAAATAAAAATGAAAATTATTCTATTACTAATAATTTTTTATTAAATTATAATAATAAGACAACAAATTTAGAAAATAAAAATAATAATAATAATGAATCAACAATTTCCTTATTAAATTCTTTTATGTTAGATGCTTTATGCATAAATGATAATTCTATTAACAAAACATTAAAAAATAGAATATTAAAATTTAATAAAAATACGAATAATAATAACATTAATAATATTAATAATAATAATATGAATTTTAATCCTATAAATCAAATTAATTCAATTATTAATAATAATTCAAATATTTTAAAAGAAATTGATCCAATAATTGAACGTAAAAAAAACATAGAAATTTTTCCTGAATTAATATTAGATGCCCCTAATTTTATAGATGATTATTATTTAAATTTATTAGATTGGGGAACAAAAAATATAATTTCAGTGGCATTGTCAAAATCGGTTTATTTATACAATTATTTAACACAACAAATAAATTTATTATTTACTGATATTAACAACATATGTAGTTTGAATTTTATGAATAATGGAATAGTTCTTGCAATAGGCTTAAAAAATGGTAATATTAATTTATTTGACATAGAAAAAAATAAATTAATAAGAAAAATAAATAATGTTCGATATGATAATCGAGTTTCAGTTTTAAATTGGAATAATTATATATTAAGTAGTTCAGGAAAAGATAATGTTATAATTAATCATGATGTAAGAAAAAAAAATGATATAATTCAAATTTTAAATGGTCATAATAAAGAAGTTTGTTCTTTAAAATGGAATAATAATTATAATAATTATTTAAATGGTGATTATTTGCTCAGTGGAGGAAATGATAATTTAATTAACTTGTGGGATATAAAAAATTTATCAAAACCTTTAAATACAATAATAAATACATTTAATAGTGATAATAATGATGAAATTAAATTCATAAATCCTCAAAATACATTTAACTTACATAAAGGATGTGTAAAAGCTTTGGATTGGTGTCCTTATGAAAGAAATATTTTTATCAGTGGTGGGGGGGTGAATGATAAAACATTAAAAATATGGAATAGTTCTAATGGAACGCTAATTAAAAATATTAAAGTTAATAGCCAAATTTGTTCTGTCTATTTTAATAAATATGAAAAAGAAATTTTAACTACTCATGGCTTTTCGAAAAATGAAATTGGAATTTGGAGTTTTCCAAAAATGTTAAAAATAACTGAATTATATGGACATACTAATAGAGTTTTATATTCTTGTATGTCACCTGATGGATATATGTTATTAACAGGAAGTACAGATGAAACTTTAAGATTTTGGAAAATAAATGATAAAAATAAAATAGAAAATAATCTAAATAATAATGAAAAATATAACAAAAATAATATTTTCGAATCTATGAATATAAGATAAATATATATATATAGTAATTTATAAAAAATATTTTATCTAAATAACTTAAATAAAATAATTTTAATATCTTTTTATTTATTTAATTTATTGTAAAAAAAAATAATTATCAAAAAAAAAAATTAAAATAACATAATAAGATAAATTTAAATAATAAATATTTTTAATAAAACAATTATAATAATTTAATTTATTACTATAATCAAATAAAAATATATTTTTTATTATTTAATATAAATGTCCATTCCAGAAGATGCAGAAAAATTATACACTTCTTTATTTAACTCCGAAACAGAAGACCAAAAAGATCAAGGTGTAATAGATGTAACAATTCGATATGATAATTCAAGAAGATTAGCTCTAAAAAAATATTATGACGCAGTTTATGCAGAAAAATCATTCGATGAGGACATTAAAAACCAACTTTCTGGTCATTTCTATGA
>JAEEGL015253080.1_pt1 | contig 20876 bp, 36 predicted proteins | sample 9134231 | NCBI WGS metagenome assembly JAEEGL01 (sample SAMN16246548, study PRJNA631951) | gut metagenome | biome: gut microbiome; feature: rumen; material: fiber-attached | host: Bos | place: Iran: Karaj | collected 2018-10
TCAGAATAGCAAAATAACCATGTTTCATTGCTTCAAGTAAATTTATCTTACCGTCTATAAAATCATTTTGTATTTGAATCAATTCTGGCAATGCGGCAGTTTTAGCTTTTTGAATCCGTTGATATGATTCTTCCATCTCTTTTTTATCAAGTAAATCATGTTGTAAACAACTCATTTCTTATCTCCAATCAATCGCCATACCTGACTCAATGTTTCAGCGGCGATTACACACCGATTCACATTCTTGCAATATTCTTCTATTTCTAACTTGCTAAACTGATTGTCAATTGAACTTATCTTTCTCCAACTGAATACTGCGTGGTTATTCTCATCAACATACATGGATATACAGGCACGACCATTGTTAAACCGCATATCCAGTATTTTATTAGCTATCTTTTCAAATTCTTCTTTTGTCATATTATAAATCCATAAACATTTTCCATTTTTCAGGTATTTGTGTATGTAAATAACATTTATTGTTCACAAAGAACTGACAGCTTGTACATGTACCAGTTCTGAGCTTTACACTACAATAATTTCTTAATGACTTTACACACTGAATAGCCCAACTGTCATGTTCTTCCTGTTCATGCTTTTTACATTCACGTTCGTCATCAGTCTGGTAATCACAGAAATCACATTTATATATCTTAATTTCTTGCATATTATTTTCCTTTCTTACATGGACAGGATTCGGAATGAATAAAATAACCCTTACGATTTAATGCCAGATATTCATGGTCTTCAAATTTCAGTTTATAGAAGGAAACATCAAGATATATTACAGAAGCTTCTGCATTTGATTTACCATTGTATTCTGGTGATAATAATAAAACGGCGATTATTCCAAGCACGCATAATATAAAAAATATTTTATCACAATTCATATCATTTTCCTTTCTCAATCACTGTTTTACAGTTACAGTTCTCCATATTTCATCTTATACTGCTTGAGTTCCATCAGCCATTCCATTAGCTGTAGATGGTCTTTACAGCAGGTATCAATAAAACCAGCAGAGATTCTATCTTTATTACTTATTTCACATTGATTTGCAATCTCTCTGCAATGTTCAATGGCTTCATCCAGTTTCATTGTATCTTGAAATAAATTATGCTTACACATTTTCTCTATTTCTGACAGAATATATGATATAAATATATTCAAATTCATATCCATAATTTGTTCAAGACTATGATTAAATCTGAATGTCGTATGATTCTTGAATCTTACACAGATAGAATACCACTCACCAACTGGTTCTGGTGGCTGTGATGGTAATACAACGATTCGTTCAATATCCATTCTTGCACACATATTATATTCTTTGAAATCATTCAATGCTAAGTTAATCCAATCATCAACATTACCATTTCTGATATTCGTATCGTATTCAATACCACGATGTCCGTGATTAATATGATATTTAACATTATCTGGTGGTAAATTGCTTAATACTTCTGTCATAAAATCTATGTTTTCGTGACAGCAGTCCTTATATAATTGCCATATATCAGAACCATAGATTTTATAACTATCAAGAATACCTATATAGTGTGTATTTGTAAGCAATCTCTCAAGTATAGTCAGTGCACCAATATTGCCTTGACACATTTCTGTCATCTTTTCAATATATTCTTTCATTATTTTTCCTTTCGCATACACTCAAAACAAAGAACGCCTGCTTTATGAACAGACCACCCAGCAAGTTCAGCAATACTCCTCATCTCGGAAAGTGTTCGGAATCCATATTCGTAATCCAGTGGTGATAAACATCTGCCACATTTATCACAAATAACTACATACATTTTATTTATACTCATATGCACCCTCCACAACAGCCGTGTATTGTATTCTCATTTGCAATCTTTTCTATTTCGTCTTTATATTGTCTTAAATCTTTTGGTAAATCTTCTTCATTGATATACCAGTCGCCTTCGATTGCTTCATAATCATGTGTTTCCATATTATAACAGGAACCACCGCTACGGAGAATATCGCCAAGATTGCGTTCAATACCATTAATACGTAATCTTAGATTACCAGAACACCGACATGGGTATTCACCGTCAAACGAAACAAATTCAATTCGTGGTTTCAATTAAAAGCCTCCAATCCAAAACTAGAAATCATTTTCTGTCTATATTCAACAGTTAATTGTTTTAGTCCGTTATGAATTTTTATACATTCACTTGGTCTGATATACCAATTATTCGGATAATGATTCATACCGTTCTTACAACCGTTACGATTCTGTCTGACAAATTTATATATCATTGATGTCAACGTATCTGGAAGATTCAGTATATCTTGATAACTTTTAATGCTTATATGCTGACTTACATTATTCTTGTATCTGATATAATATTCAAAACAACCTTCTGGAAATGGTCTTGACATTAAATCAAAACCATCATAAATAGTACGTTCAACATAATTGACATATTTACTATAAGAAATATTACTAAGTGTTTTCTTAATAATATCTTCCACAAGTTTTACATTTGTTTCGTCATCTATATCTATAGTATGACCAAATTTACTTTTCAAACGGTTATTAATATAGGTTTTAAAACAAGTTCTCCATTTACTCAATTAAAGCCTCCATAATTTAAGTATATCTTAGTATAGCATATATACTTAAATTATGTCAATATTACATTTACTATATTTTTATTAAAATAGTCACACTGTATTAAACCAACACCAGCACAATTACAACATAAGAAAACTTTTTTACCTGTATTATGAATTTCAACAATTTTCCAACCACATTCATCAAGTCTGTGTATAATTTCTTTCATATTATCAAAATCAATATGTTCTCCGACATTTTCCAATATATTACCACACTTATCACATGTACAACGAAAATAATGAATTTCTTTTATACTCATTTTAATTATCCTTCTATTGTTTTTTATTTTTGTTTAAAAGTTCGTTCGGAATTTTTATATCACTATCAATAGGTTCATATAGTTGCACTTCTACAGCGTTTTTAAAAGCTTTTATAAACATTTCACAAGTTTCAATCTCATAATTACCTGCAAGCAATGTATCATGCTTATCAAGCCTATCTTTTGTATCGTGTAAAAGCCGTTGAAAACAATCTTCAAATCTATTATTAATAAAATCTAATCCAAATTCAGATGGAATATCTATTAACAGTTTCATTCTTCTTTATTCTCCTGTTTCTGGAACATCAATGCCTTTCATATCATAGCACATAAAAAAAACCGTTCAACCCATTCTGTTGACATCCTCCCACGACTAAAGACGATGGGATTCCCTTAATTGGCGTTAGATGCCCCTAACGGAACTCAGGATATTGATTGCGGCATTTACATCACGATGATGGTGACTACCACAATTCGGGCAATCCCAAGCTCTTACCCCCAAGCCACTTAGTCCACTCGGACCAGTCTTTTCATGACAGACCGAGCAAGTGACAGTGGAGAACTTTTCCGAAACTATTATCACGTCCATACAGTGCCTAATGGCTTTATATAACAGCATGGAGTTTATCTGGAAGATGGCTACATCGAAAATGGACTTAGCCATCCTAGTCTTACATAATCCTTTTGCTCCGATATTTCCAACAACAACTAGTTTTGATGTACGGCAAATATCAGTAGTTACTTTATTATTCCAGTCATTTCTGATATTCTTGATTTTTCTGTGTATCTTATTGACCTGACGTTTCTTTCTAGCTCTCTGTGCTGTAGCCAGTTTATCTGCAAATTTCCTAGTCAGATTCTCACGTTCGTACACAACTCCATCAGAACAGGTAATCTGTTCCTTACACCCTAAATCTATTCCAATTTCTCTATCGCATACACGTTTCTTTTCTATAACAGCATCCGTAGTTATATTCAAAAACCAGTGACCAGAAGCATCCTGATTGAAAGAACCACATAGAACCGTTCCATCTACTTTCTGCGAATACCATAACTTGAAGCTACGCTTCATATATGTAACCGTTCCAGTTTCATAATCAAACAGGAAATTCCTTTTATCAAATGGAATCCACCCAAGAGATTTCTTAGATGTCCTCCATTTAAGTTTAAGTTTCTTGAACTGTTTGGATTTCTGGATATAATTCTTGATTACAAGCTGTACTGTAGCAGCACTAATATTTTTAAATTTACATAACTTATCTATATCATATTCTGAAAATAAATCTCCGAACAAGTTATAGAAACTAAGACGAAATGACTGTACCTCGTTCCAGATGTGATTAACAATACCAGCTTTTTTACAAAGCCAGTTAATATGTGTAGAATCCTTTATTCTGAAATGGTACGTCTGCATTGTTTATCTATTTATTTCTTTTTAAACTTTCATATTCTTTATCGATTAAAATCTGTATAATCACGGACTTATTCATCGATTTAATTTCACTTAATTCTTGTAATTTCTTTAAATGTTGTTCACTTAAAGAAATCGTAGTCGTTTTTCGTTTAATCATATTTTATTCACTCCATAAATATATTGTAACACAAAATAAATAAAAAGTAAATAATTTAAAGGATATTTCATTCTTCTTCATTCTCCTATTTCTGGAACATCAATTCCTTTCATCGCCCACAAAAGACATTCGACCCATTCTGGTAAAGTCACTTTCAAATATGATTTTTCTGTGAATGGGTTATACTTCTTTGTTACTTCTGACCAGATTTCTGCTTTTCTAGTATTAGGTCTTAAATCGAAATCTTCACGAACATCGGCAATACCATCACGAATCTCTAATATCAGTTTGTTTATCTCGTGTTCTTTTTCAGAAAAACAAAAATTATCGTTTTCCATAACAATATTTAACTTCTTAGTAAAATTTAATAATAATATTTGACACCATGTTGGAATTTCATGTAAAACGTAATACATTCTTTATTCTCCTGTATTCAGCATAACATTTTCTGGAACAGAACCGTCTGACAAGATGAGCCTTAGTATGCCACTTATCTTTCTGTTCTATTTCTTTTCCACAAATGATACAACGTACGTTATAGAATGTATCAGTTATCTCTGAAGAAGTTTCTTTCATCTGCTTTTCTATCCTGTAATTCATAAATCCATTCATCTATGAAATCAGATGCTTCATCACGAGTTTCACCATCAAATGATACGTTACAATATTCTTCGATTTCTCGAATAAGTTCCATTTGTTTTTCAGTTGGTTTCTTCTTGAATTTAAAGTCTCTAGCACTTTTCATTTTATTTCTCCATTTCTTTAATCATTAAATATTTTCAAAATATTTAATAATATATTCATACACAGCAATAATTTCCGTATCTGGTTTCAATAGGTCACAATTTAAACAATCACGATTACAGCCCTTTATATTACGTCTGATACAATTAAGTTCTGTATTCATAATATCTAATATCTGATGTATAGAAACATCTGGTTGTTTATGTTCCCATTTGATACAAGGTAATAATCCGTGTATGAAATGTTCAAGAAAATCATTAAATGAATGAAAAGCAACTTTCCAGTTAGCTTTTAGATGTTCAAAATAAGTCATTTCAAACTATCCACCGCCTTTTGTTCAATATCCTTGACAATATCGTCAAGTTCGGTATCAGAACTACCGTCAGCCAAAGATTCAATAACCTTTTCAATGACATCTTTCTTCATCTCAAGCTGTTCGTGTATAACCTGTTCTACAGTTCCAAGCGTAGTGAAACTATATGCGTGAACATCGTCATTCTGACCAGACCTGTAACATCTTCCTATTCTCTGCATACTCGTAGTAGGTTTTATCGGCTTTTCCCATTCGATTACAATCTTGGCAAACTGTATATTATGACCGTAATTGATTTTATCAGTCGTAATCAGACATTTCATATCTGGGTCATCCTTAAATCTTCTGATTACATCAAATGCATCGGTTCCATCACCACCCATACAGGTGATACACTTGTAACCGTGTTCGACAAGCCATTTTTCTATCGCATGGATAGAACATTTGTAGAAACTGAATATAACTACCTTTGAACTTGTCTGTGATACAATATTTTCAAGATATTCAAACTTCGGATTATCATCATAACCCTCTCTTGAAGTATCACACAGGAATTGTCGTACAGCGTGGTACCTTTTCGTACCCTCTTCGTACGAAAACTTGACTCTTTCGTATTCAGCCATGAATTTCTTGTCTGGGTCTATCATAACATCGTGCCTGTAAAGACCGGCCGGCAAATCCAGTTTCTTTCTGATTACATATGGAGCAATCAGGGATTTGACATACTTATGGTTCTTGAACCCAACTGGTATCTGCTTTTCCACAACCTTTACGCCGAATCTTGTCGGTATTCTGAAACATCTTGTCTGATATTCGACAAAGTTACATTCAAAAAACCGTTCCCCACCAAGAATCATTCCATCATCAATAAGCTTGAATACAGGGTAAATATCAAACAGTCTGTTTTCAATAGGAGTTCCAGACATAGGAAACACATAAGACGGTTTCCATACTGTCTGTACCAGATTAAAGAAGTTCTTTGACATCTGTGCATCCTTGAAGTTCTTCATCTTGTGAAACTCGTCAACTATGACTATATCGAAGTTCTGTTCTTCAAGAAGCTTGTAGTCGTTGCGGCACTTTTCATAATTAGTTATCAAAAATTTCAGACGTTTACAGGTCTTGAACATCTGGTACAAATCCTGTCGTCTGCTTGCAGATTCTGTACCAATTCTCATCATCTGTCCATCATCGAAGAACTTGCAGTAATCGTTGTAAAAATTAAGTGAAAGCGATGCAGGTAGCATTATTATGCACCGGCCGGCACCATGAGCCATCAGATATTTTGCTATCATAATCGAAACAAGCGTCTTTCCAGTACCTATGTCATTTGCGATTACGACACGTTTACCGATGATTCCGTATATGATTGAATCTATCTGATTACCATAGAAGCCGTTGAAACTCTTGCACTTCTTGCGTATAAGTTCTTCCTGTTCCCTTATAAAAAGGGCAATCTCTTCACAGCCCTGTATATCCGAATAGTTCTGTTCTTTCAGCATTGAAAGATATTTTCTGTTGGCAACAAAGCTTCTGTGAAACTGTTTCAGCTTGTCAGATATGTGCATCTGATAATTGTTCGCCTTTATAATCTTGGACACGATAGGAAACGCAATATACGGAACCCTGTAGATTCCCTTGCGTAAACTGAAACACAGACGATAGCCCGTGCTTTCCTGTAATGTAATCAGACTTTCATAAGGGCTTTCTTCCTTAATCAATATCTGTTTCGTGTTTTCATCAAAATCAAGAAACATATCAAATAGTCTCCAGTATAAACATCTGGACAGCCTCATTAGCAAGCCTGTCACAGCGTTCGTTATATTTATCTCCGTTGTGTCCACGAACCCATACGAATTTGTATGTATGCGGTTTCAACAGTTTTAAAAGTTCACGCCAGAGATTAGTATTCGGTCTGTCAAAACCACCAGATTTAAAATTCTGACTTTCCCACTTTGCAAGCCAGCCTTTCTCGAATGAGTTCACGACATACTGACTGTCAGTATGGATTGTAAGATTGCATGGTTCTTTCAACAGTTTTACAGCTTCTATGACTCCTGTTATTTCCATCTGGTTATTCGTTGTATTCTTACAGCCACCAGATATTTCGGATATATGCTGTTTGTAAATAAGAATTGCTCCCCATCCGCCGGGTCCGGGGTTGCCCTTACAGCAACCATCAGTGTATATATCTACATTCTTCATATACAAATATTCCATTCTGTTAAATAGTTACTTCACATTTTATAACACAATTTAACAAATGTCAAGATATTTGTACTCAAAAATAGGAATTATGTACTCGAATTTAGGAAAATATGAAATAAATGTACTCAAAAATAGGAAAATTGTACTCGAATTTAGGATTCCGTTAATCATTTGTGAAAAAAATCACAATGTGGGTTTAAATCAATTCTAAGATGTTCTGGATTATATCAATGGGTAATTTATCCTGTACTTATATTATCGTTCGATATTCGCCGTTTAAATTGTGTACAAATCGATTTTATTCAGATGTTAAAACTTATAATTATTTTATCTACTTTTAACCGATTTAAAAATAGTAAAACTTTTGTTTTACAAAATTTTTATCTGGGTTATGCACGGTAATCCCTCTTATATATCTCTTATATATAAATATTCTTATATATCTCTTATATACTCTTATACGAATGGGGTATATCAGCTCTGGTAGCTGAATAGCTGGAAAAATTTGTACTCTAAAATGGGGTTTTGTGTACTCTAAAATGGGGTTTTGTGTACTCTAAAATGGGGTTTTTAGAAAAATTTGTACTCTAAAATGGGGTTTTGTGTACTCTAAAATGGGGTTTTTAGAGTCATTTTTTAATGATTTTATCAAAAACGACTAAAATATAAGAATTTGTACTCTAAAATGGGGTTTGTGTACTCTAAAATGGGGTTTTTAGAAAAATTTGTACTCTAAAATGGGGTTTGTGTACTCTAAAATGGGGTTTTTAGAAAAATTTTATATTTTTATGCGAAATAAATTTATAAAAACCAGTTTGACATTTCAATGAAATTTCGTTATATTTTAAATGAATTATAAATGAAATGGAGAAATTATGAAACGAAATATTGGTAAAACATCAAAATATACTTTTATATTTGATAGTCTGGTTTATCACCGTGCAAAACGAATTGCTTTAAAACTGCTGGGTAAAGAAAACCAAGTTCCGACAATAATTCGGGATATAATGAATAAAGGTCTTGAATCACTTGAAAAGAAGTTGAATCTTCCAGATATATCAGTTGATGAATTACCTGAAGAAAATCGTGATATATTGTTATGCCAGTTGAATACTTTAAAATATATGAAAAAATAACTTGGAGGCTGTTTTATGAACGGTCATCTGAGGAGATTACCGAATAATTGCGGTTTTATAGAGAAATACACTGGTACAGTATTAGGTTTCAAAACGATTTTGTATCTGATGTCATGTATTTATTCAAATGAACATATAAATCAAATGTGTAAATTCAGATATAAAGATTTTAACTTTATATCAAATGTATTTTCACATCAGGGTCGTAAGTTTATCTGCAAAACAATTGTTGATTCTGTATATATGAATGAATCATGGTTATCTGAATATGCAAATATTAAATTCGATGAACAGTGTGTTTATGTCGATTATACAGATAAGATGATTCAGATATGTCAGACAAACGCCACGAATTATTATCTGTTTGATATGGATACTGTAATCCGTTTCAATTATGTTGGTGCGATTAAACTGTATCTGATTTACCGTAGGAATTTATTTATACATCAATATAAAGGTGATAATTCATTTTCATGTAATAATGAAACTTTCTGTAATATATTTCCGAATTATACGTCATATCGTATATTACGGCACGCTGTAAATGTTGCAATAAATGATTTCAACAAGACTTTGGGCTATGTAGTCCAAGTCAAGAAAAGTAATGATGTATGGAAAATAATATATGATGATGTTGGTTATATTGACCTTGATGATGATGAAGAACTTGATGATATATAATCTTGACATTTGTTAATTTGTGTCGTAAAATGTTAAGTGAATAAACAGGAGGAAATTACTATGGTAGAACCTATAAAATTCGACAAAGAACAGGTCAAGATGGAAGTCATAGAACTACCAGAAACAGAGAATACAGACAGATATTTCTCTGTTGCAAGTGCAGCTAAATTTCTTGATATGCACCCTAACACAATCAGAAACTTTATTAAGAACGGTATGTTACGGGCTTTCCAGATTGGAGACGCTGAAAAGTTATATGTTTTACAGAGCGAACTTATGGCTCTGATAAAACCAGTTGAAAAACTGCAATCGAAACGATGGAAAGGCAAGCCAGTCTATGACTGAAGCGGTTGTCTACAAGGATTACACACAGGAACTTGTAAAGCGTTATACACAATGGCTTGAGAATACGGATTTGGCTGGTTATGGTTATGTTGAAATCACCGATGGTATTCCAGATGCCTTTGTTCCAGAACGGTTCTTTGCTTGGTGCCTGTCAAAAGGTATAAGCCCACAGGTTGCAGTCTGCATGATTATCAGTGATTTCATGAATCGATTGGAAAACGGTGTGGGTAAATACAATTCCGATTTGGTGACAAGAATTTCAAAATCACCTTTACTGACTACATCTGAAAAAAATAAATTCTATAAAGCAATTCTACATAAGGATTAAAATATGGCTAAGTTGAGATTTATTCCTAATTTTGATGTGTCCGAAGAAAATCTGGACACCAAGACATATCAGATTCGTAAGACTCCCAGAAGTGCTGAAAGTCTACAGGAGTTGAAGCGTCTTATTTCGTTGCAGGGTCAGGTTGAACCCATACAGGTTGTCGTAAAGGACAACAAGAACTATCTGATAGCTGGAGAAGGTCGTGTTCTCTGTCTTAGAGAGCTGGGTCTGCCAGCTAGGGCACTTGTATATGAAGGTCTGTCTGAATCTGATATAAAAAAGATTTCGTTCGGTACAAACGATGGTCGTATAGATATGTCACCGTGGGATAGAATTGCTTCTGTCGGTGATTATAACGATAATACCGAAAATGTGAATATTGCAGATGTTGGTAATCGCCAGTCTGTTGTATGTGTGTTCGGCATAACTGCCGCTACAGCACTGAAATATCTCAAGCTATGGGATTTCTACAAGGAAAGACCAGAATTTGTAGAATTTTTCGAGTCGTTCAATGTTCCATTATATGTCATATATACCGTATTTGACGTTATTAGTCCTTATGATGAGATAATACGCAAGACAAGCAAGATGAAACGACCGTATCGTGATGTGGTCGAAGATATAAAGCAGGTACTCACAGAACCGAATATGTCTGCAAAGAAGTTCATACGTCTGTTTACAACTCTTGTAACGGATTTCATAGTCAAGACAAAGACGGATGCAGTCAAGAAGCACTTTGATGTAGACGATGAAGTTCCTGTAGATTCTGGCGATGTCATATATGACAAGCGTGCAAAGAAGCTGAAAAACGTCAATGTAGATGATTTCGAGGGTTCGACCGAAGAAGGATTCTATGGTGATGATATTTCTGATTCCGAAGATTACGACCAGATTGTAGAGGACATTCACAGGGAAACCAAGACTGAACTGATGAAAAAGACTCCATCTGTCGAAAAGACATACAAGGATGTAATCAGAGCCAACAATATGACAAAGGCTTTTGATTCTCTTGACAGCAAGCTTACAGAAGCTATTCTCAAAGCAGAACGTCTTGAGAAGATGAAGATGACATCACAGGATGGTGTTCCTTCAAAACGTGTAAAACACACGACACAGCTTGTAAACAAGCTAACTAAGATAATAATAGGACTGGCATAGAATTGACTAGGGTAGAAATGATTCTCAAGAAGCTGAACGTGCCTTTCACAGCAGTAAAGAACGGTGCTGAACTACAGTACAGGTGTATATGTCCAGAACATCGTGACAGGCACGCTTCGGCATATATCAGCACAAAGAATGGTTTATGGCATTGTTTTAGTTGTAACAGGAGTGGTAATCTCAAGACATTCATAAGTAATGTAACAGGTGACACGAAGTCAATACGTGATTTCATGGACGAGTCAGACGAGTTCAAGATGACTATGGAATCAATATACAGAAAATCCGCTGAAACAATTCTTACATACGAGAATGATTATGATTTCATTGAAGCATATAAAGCCGAAAGTGAAAACTTTGTGGATGTGTCTGAAAACAGGGATGCTTTTCGTTATATACGGAAGAAACGCAAACTGTCAAACGCAATAATAGATATTTTCGGACTCAAATATGCAAAGACTGGAACATATGAAGGTCGTATAATAATACCATATTTCAGAAACAACATACCCATAGGCTTTAACAGTCGTTATATCGGTGAATGTGCTGACAGTTTCAGATACAGATATATGATTAACAAGCACAGATTCGATGACTACCTGTTCAACGAGGATATGATACACAACAACAATTACTGTATTCTCGTGGAAGGACCGTTCGATTTGATGTATATGGTTCAGTGCGGATTTGAGAATGTTGTATCAACTCTGAATACCAGAATGAGCAACGGTCATCTCAAGAAGCTGTTGAAATTCAAGAAGATAATATTCTGTTTTGACAACGATGAAGAAACACACGCTGGTCAGAACGCTGTGATAAAGCACGCCAAGACGATATTGAAGTACCGGCCGGAACTGCCAGTATATACTGTGAAACTTCCTGTTGGTAAAGACCCGAATGAATGTACGCCTGAAGAAATCGAAACCGCACTATGCCATCTGCATAGAATTAAAATCAAAACTGGCAACGGTTTTTAATACGTTCAATGAACGCATACATATATGCACCCGGACACGATGTGAAATCCTTGTCACGATGACCGAATATGTTTTCTGGATTTATATTAAAAACATCCACAAGATTTCTCAACAGATAAACAAGAGATATTTTAACATCATCTGGAACTTTTTCTACATTATAGTTACCATAGCACATTATACCAACACTACTCATATTACATTTACCGTCACAATGCTTGCCAACCGCTGTTACAGGTCTGCCTTTATATATAGTTCCATCTGGTGCTATTATATAATGATATTCTATATCTATAAGACCATTCTTTTTTATAGCGTTTTTCTGTAGTTTTCTTATTGTCTTGGCACCTTTGAAATGCTCACTTATCCTACAGTTTGGTTTGTCCGCTGGAAAACCGAAATGATGTATTATTATACTGGTTGGAATTTGTAAAAAATATGGTTTGTTTGATGGTGGTTCGACTGCACCCCAATCACTTCTGTGTATAATCTTAGGCGTTTCAAAATTCATTTTGTTGCTATAAAAACAGATAATCCTAGAACAAGAACATTTTTAATCCTGTTCGCCATTTTCGATTTTTTCAACGAGCGAGATACATTCTTCAATGATTTGTTCTGCTGTTCCAGTAAGTCCGATTGACCTTTCAGTTGAATCCTGTACTGCTGACAGTCCTTTTTCGATTCTTCCAGCAGTTCCGATATTCTTAACAAGTTCTCCTCTGACAGTTCCAATGTCCGTTCTGACATCATCAACTGCTGTCTTAGCTCCTGCAATTCGTTTCTCTGTTTCTCCAATTCTTCTCTGGAGTTCCTTAGTTCGTCTTGCAAGTTCCCTGTTATTCTCCTCAATAGTATCAAGCGTTCTTTCAACTTCTGAATATTGCTGTTCTGTTGTGACAAATCCTGCGATAAAGCCGATTGCGACAAACAGAACAATAATAGGAATAATACTATGATTCTTTTCATCCATGTTCCACCAGTAATGACATTATGAAATAAGAATATGCAGTTATAAAGTTATAAAGATGCTGATTGTCCATCGTTATTACTTCCTTTACAGTTGTAATGCTTGTCAAGAACACGTATTCCAGCAGAAGAACCGGCGGCTAGAATAGAGAACGTAGTATAATCGAATTTTTCTGGAGATACTTTCAAAATAATTACAGATACGATAAGGAATGTCATATAACCTGCAAAAGCCATAACCTTACTTAAAGACAGATACCCATCCTTACCGTAAAAACTACCAAATATTCCATTAAAAAACTGTTTCATATCAACATTCCTTAAATAATGTATAATTCCACACTTCCTGTTTTTGGAAAGATTTTCATAAGCTTCATGAAAGCATTTCTGCTTGATGTTATGTCTGTTATTCCGTCTCCGTTGATGTCCGAGAAGTCTGTGCCAACGAGAATACAACCTGATGTATCACTGAATCTGTTACCAATGTGCATTAGAATAGCATCTCGATTTGGAACACCATTTACTAGAATATGTTCGTAATTGAACTTTTGTGTTGGATTTCTTCGAGTACAAAGATAACGACCTTTGGGAATACAGCTTAAATTACGTTGATTGTTAAGTTCTGGTTTTTCCAGACACGCAAAAACACCAAGCGTTTCTTTCTTATTCATAACATAAAGCCAACTTAAAGTTTCTTTTGTTCCATAATCAAAACGTCTTAGAATCATTACTATATCATTCATAATTTGTACCTTTTCCGACAATCGCCACAAATAAACAATCCAAGCTCTTTTATGTACCAAAGGCACCCATTACACTTGCATTTGCGGTCTGGTGGTGCTTTTTCATATTCTTCAATTTCTGATTCATCACTGGTCGAACATTGGTCTGATGACTGTAATCCCAGAATTTCCGAAAGCTCCGAGCTTCTGTACATTGGTGTTGACTCCCATGAGTCGCCACCAATATTCCCGTTCCTGTGTGCGTTCTGTCTTTCTTTTATTCGATTCTTTTTCTTCTTTACCATTCATTATCTGACGTAAGCTGTTATGAGGCAACCTACAACAGAACCAAGAGTGCTTACAATCGTTCCAACGAACGCAAATACCGCCAGTATAATCTTTTCTCTCGATTCAAGCCTAATCATATCGGTTTTCAAGTTGCTGACACTTTCTGTAAGTTCTTTCATAGTTTTGTTCGACTCCTTTATAGATTCCTGTAGGTGTTCTATTTCAACTACTAGCTTACCGTGGTCAGGACAGTTTGTACATTCAACAGGCATAATAATCACCTACTTTCTAAAATAAAACAGAACTATTATTGTTCCGTTTCAACAATAGTTCCGTTTGCGTATCTTGAATCGTGAGCTATAAGATATGTATATACAGCTTGTTCAATCTGTTTGTACGGGTCTGTGATTGTTGCATCAAGTTCCAGTTCTGATTTAGGAATTGAAAAACCATAATCATCAATCTGTCTACCGTCATCTTGATAGCCGTTAAAATTGTATGCAGTCGAGTCTGCATAGCTTCTTATAGTACCGTTTACCAAATCCTGTAATATATTATATTCAAAAATCTTATGAATACCGTTTGGAAATTCGGCATATTTCTGATTCATATTTCTTGAAATTGATTTCTGTATGTGCATAATATTTTTCTCCGTTCATCAGATATATTCTATAATAACAATAGCACAGCGATGACAAAAAGTCAAAGCTGTGCTGTAGATTACGGTTCAGTTGGTTCAGTGTTCGTATTATCATCTCCACCAGTGTTATCACCTGTGTTGTCACCACTGTTATCATCATTACCGTTTGTATCGTCACCACCACCACTATTGTCATCTCCACCTGTATTATCTCCATTATTATCATCTGGGTCTGGCTGTGGGTCTGGCTGTGGGTCTGGTTCAGTATTTGTAGGTAATACTTCCGACAGGTCGAACAATATTGGACTTTCGTATGGTATTACTATAGGTGTAGAAGGTTCAGCGAATGTTACTGTAGAGCCCGTTACGATATTGAGTTTCTTATATTTGCTGTCACTTATGATTAAGTTTATGTCATATGTTCCAGTACTGTTTATAAGACTTTCAGACGACCTTAGATTCACCTGTAATGGAAATTCTGGATTAACATATGTCTTTATGACATTACCCATAAGAATTTCAAGTTTTTTTATGTTGAATGTAGGGTCACTGTAATCTATCTTGAAAAGACCACCATTGAACGAATCTGTATCATCGCCACGGTGCAGAGTTACGTTAGCCATTTTATATTCTCCTTTTTGTCTTAATGAAAAACACTGTACACGAGATTAGTCATGTACAGTGTTTTGATATATGAATCGTCTGATGACGAAGTTTTACTTGACCATCACAGGATTCAATCTATTAGGTTCACGAACCATAGCGATAGCTGTTTCAGAATCTTTAACGACCTTGATACAGTCTTTCATGTCATCATATGCCTGTGAAAGCATACACTGGCTCATTGTTTCCCAATGTTTCTCGATTTCTGACTTGATATAACAGGCGTTGTTCAACGCAAATTCCTGTATTTCTTCAAGTTTTTTAATGTGTTCTTCTGTCATGACTTAATTCACCTTTTATGCACCAGCGGTGGCAGTAGTAGGTATCTTAGAAATAGCCTGAGCTATTGCGTTCAACTGATTTGTGAGATTAAGAGTCTGCTGATTCTGACTCAGTTCGACTTTGGCATCATTGTATTTCTGTAACAAATCCTGATTCCAGTGATTGTTGCACAAATCCTTTATAGCCTGAACACCAGCGGCATTAGCAGCGATTATATCGGTTGTAGCTTTGCTAAGACCGAATCCAAGCTGTGCTAAATCAGTTCTAATCTGATTTATACTAGAATTGAGATTACTGTTCAAGCTGTTAGTCTGCTGGCAGATTGCTAACTGGTCTTCACCAGCCATCTTAATTAATTCTTTCTGGGTTTCGCAACAACACTGTTGCTGTTGAGACATGATATTAGCACCCATTAACTGTAATGCAGCGGTCTGCTGTCCGATTGCGTTATTTAGATTTGCAAAACCGCCCATCTGTGCCAACTGACCCTGATAATCAGCCTGTAATTGAGAGATATTGTTGGTGTTTGCTGTCTGTAGCTGTGCTATAGCATTGTTGCTCATTTGATTCTGTAGGTTCTGTTGTCCTTTTAACAATTCGATTGTATTCTGATTATTATTGTTGTTATTACCCCAGAATCCATTACCGCCACCAAAAAGAAATAGAACTACGAGAACAGCGATTAGACCATAGATTCCACCGCCACCAATTCCTGCAAAACTTTCGTTGTACATAGAATTTTCTCCTTTTCAACAAGTTAAGATTTATTGTGTGAACTACCAATCGTCTAAAGCCGATTAGCTTCCTAGTCAATATCAGTAACCTGACAAGTTTACCTAGGCTATCCCTGTAGTCCCTACAGTTCTACAATTCATCCCCTAGTCTAAGCCTATGGGATTTCTTGCTAGAATTATTTAAAAAGGTTCAACACCTTTGAAAACCCATCTAATGTGTCCTTGTTGATAAGTCCTTTTGTGACGGCAGTATTTGCCATAGATTCAATCTGTTTGATTTCTGGTGAGTTAATTATGTCGGATAAAAGACTACGATTTGTAAATACCAGCTTTAAAAATTCTGGTAATGTGTTGTGGTAGTTTGGACCAGCTTTCTCGAAGAACTTCTTGCAGAAAGCGTCAATATTGGCATTACCAGTTGTCTTACTGTCTGAAAACTGGTTCTTTTGAGGTAAGGCTTCCTGCGATGTCTGAGTTTTGTTGAAGAACTCCGCTAGACCCATTTGTTTTACCCTCCGTCAATTTGCTTGCTATAAATTCAATCTGTGATTGAAGCAATGCAAATTTGTCATTGAAATCTTTTCTGATTTCATTAATCGTTCCAGAAAATTCATCTCCTGTAACAGGAACAGGATTTGGAATCTGTTCATTTCTGAAAGTCGCCATATTAACAGTTCCATCTTTATCCACAAGTTTTGCGAACATTGTTTTCATGTCTTTTGTGAAATATACATGCGGTTTCTCTGGAGTCGCAAATTTCTTCTTGGCTTCATCGAAATCGGCAACGATACACACAAGACCTTCTTCCGCTGGTTGTGGAGTGAGGTACTGCTGTAAAGGATTATTAACAAGGATGTTATTATCCATACAACTCCTCCATCATTCGATTCATACAATTTCATTATATAAAATAGAAATAAGATTGTCAAATGTATTTGTACAAAAATAATACGGATTTTTAAAAATTGACTTAAATTAAATTCCATAGTAGAATATATAATTTCAACTTGATTACAGGAGATTAAATCATGTTATTATATCTGTTATGGAAACTATTACGGCTTATAATTCTCAAGCCGTTATTCATATTATTACACAGATTCAATAAGCATTTTGACACATTAAAAACAATCAGAATTTCTGATGGTCGTGATATATATGTTATGAACACAGATTACGACTGTGAGAACATAGCAATTATGACCGAAATATGTCATCATGTTGAAATATCAGAATCATATTCTATTTATGACAGAATAAACTGTGCATTGTTACGATGTGAATGTCTTGGATTTATTCAGAATCCTTTATATGGAAATCCTCTCAATGTAAGATGTGCACTTGAAGAACTTGGTTATGAAGTAGAAAAGATACACCCGAATGAAATCGAAGAAAATGATTCTGTAATTCTTCTTATGCACTGGTACACAGGTGGTCTTAAACATCTTCTGTATCAGCACTGGATAGGTCATATCAAGGGCGATAACTGGAATTTCGGAGATGGTCTTAACGGTTATGTTCTAAGTAAGGTACAATTGGAAAGATATTGGAAGTGCAGATTATATGCTACATGCTACAGAATTAAATCAAAAACTTCTTGACTTTATACAGATAGTCATGTTATATAGAATGAAATCAATATCAACAGGAGTGCTTATATGAATGAACCAAGACCAACCAAGATTGTATATAACAAGGAAGGTGACGAACCTGTATATATAAACAATTTCCAGTTATATCCAGTAGCTTCTGAAATAGTCTTAGACCTTAACAAGATTGACTACAAAAAGACATTCAAAGCAGCAGTAAATGGACAACCTACAGACATATACGTTAATCCTGTTATAACAATTCAATTACAGCGTGATGTAGCAATGGATTTGCTACAGAATCTCGCAAGACTACTTATTCCTCAAGAACAACAGCAACCCCAAGAGCCAGAAGAGCCAAAACAGATTGAGGAAAATTCCGGTAAATAATTCCTGAATTATTTATTTCCAATATAATTTTCAATCATTCCTTTCTTTATTTTTCATAAAATAATACAGGTCTTAAAAGTTAGACCTGTATTATTTTTTATATTAAAACGATTCTCTTAACTTACTGATTCTGTCTCTAGCTTCTTGTCGTTTCTGCTTGACATCTGCTGGCATAGGTTCTCCGGTGTCCATCGCTCTGTAAACATACCAGTCTGTTTCATTAAGGTAATTCTGATATTTCTGTATTTCTTCCTGCTTGTTTTCTTCTTCAGATGGAGGGTCATTCGGAACAATCTTGAACATTCTTTTGCCGTTCATTGGTTCAATTTCCTTGACATAACAAGGATTATCAGTTCCTTGTGAATTATTACAGAAGTATGCGGCTTCTGGCGGATATATTCCTTCAAAAATCTGACCTATATAAAATTTCATATAATTTTCCTCTTTCATTTATAGTAAAATACCAATAGCATTTTATGCTCACCATTTATGAATTTTATTCACCCATTATAATAATCATATACACATAAGAATTTTCTGTCTTATATGAAGTTAATGATAATCCTGAACTATACCATCCATGACCCACATTTGAAGAACCGTAAAAATGTCCGGCGAAATGATTTGATATACTTGTTCTATTACCTATAATATGATTGCCACCGTCACTAGTACAAAATAAAATAGAACAATATGTACTAAATGGGTCTGCCCATGTAATTGTTTGTTGTGTAGTTTGACTACTATTTGTAGGTAATATGATTTTAATTTTTAACGCAGATATTCTAAATTCAAAGAATCGTAAATAACCATGAGAAGCATCATCCCACCATGATTTACTTGTTATAATATTTTGAATATCACTCGTCATCGCCACTGTGCCATCTTTGTTAGGTAAAGTATATGTGTGATTACCAGTAAAATTACTATTAAGTGTCAGATTTCTACTAGAAGTGTTTGTAGAACCAACTAAGAATCTTAAATATGTTGTACCAGTACCATACATCAGCAAACTACCACGAGAGTTATTTGCTGAAGCTTTAGCAAGATTATTTCCGATAACAATATAAGATTCACCCTGAGTATTAGCAGCAGCTACACCAGGTAGACAACGTAATGGACAGTTTTCGGCTGTTGTTGTAGGAGTTGCTATTCTTAAAGCTTGGGCAGAATCGTTTGTAGTGAATGATGTTCCAAATACTAAAGGTCTTTCTGTTGCTGTAGTATGATATAATTTAGCATTTGTTGTTGAATTTGAATTACCTGTAATATCACCATTTATTGTTGCAACGATTGTTGTTGGTAGATTTAAAGTTACTCCTGCAGAACCATTAAAACTTGTGGCAGTACCGCTATTTGTACCATCTGATATAGTAAGATTTACTGCGGTTTTTAATTTTGTAGCTGTCGCAGCATTTCCAGAACAAGCAGATGCACTAGTAGCAGTTGCGGCATTACCTGTAATATTAGATGAGGTAAGCGCAATAGTTCCAGTTGCGTCAGGCAAAGTATATGTCCTTGCTGCTGTCAGGTTAGAATTTATAGTTAAAGTTCTATCAGAAGTATTAGTCGTTCCCATATTAACTCTAAGATACTTTGCACCTGTGCCATATAACCATAAAGAAGATGCTCTATTTCCACTTGTTCCTACTGCTGTAGCATTTCCCCATCTCAAAATAGAATATCTTTGGTCTGTAGACTCAGCGGATTCATCAAGTATAATAAAGTTATTAGATGTAAGTGCACAAGTTGCACCATTTGCATTTGCTGCTGTTCCATTTGGAACACCTAAAACTGATAGCCATGTATTAACTTTGTTTACACGTTTCACATTAACAGCATTTGTTGCAGTAGTAGCTGTGGCAGCATTGCCAGAACAGGCTGATGCAGTTGTGGCGGTGGCGGCATTTCCAGAGCAAGTTGATGCTGTAGTTGCGGTAGCAGCGTTACCAGTAGTATTATTTGAAAGTGTACCAGTTATACGTTCATGACTTACTAAGATTGAATTATTATCAAATAATAGTCCGTTTTCCAACAACATAATCATTTGATTAGCTGTTAATGCTCGATTCCAGAGGGTAGGGAAAGCCAGATGTCCTATTTGTCTATTGGCGGAGGCAGCATAAAAATTACCTACCGCAAATCGTTTCATAGTAGCAGAAACCCTCGTATTAGTGCAAGTCTTAGTTTCTGACGCTCCGTTTATCACAAAAATAACTGTATTACCATTAACACTGACACCA
>JAEEGL017379280.1_pt1 | contig 20876 bp, 16 predicted proteins | sample 9134231 | NCBI WGS metagenome assembly JAEEGL01 (sample SAMN16246548, study PRJNA631951) | gut metagenome | biome: gut microbiome; feature: rumen; material: fiber-attached | host: Bos | place: Iran: Karaj | collected 2018-10
GTGAGGTAGCAGATGGCGTTGTCGTCCTCATGGCCGTTGAAATAGTCGCCGTAGCCTCCGAAGGCCTCGCCGAGTCCGTGCGAGTAGTACAGCATCGAGGTGACGCCGTCGAAGCGGAAGCCGTCGAAGTGGAACTCCTCCAGCCAGTACTTACAGTTGGACAGCAGGAAGTGCAGCACGTCGTCCTTGCCGTAGTCGAAGCACAGCGAGTCCCAGGCCGGATGCTCGTGGCGGTCGCCGGGATAGAAGAACTGGTTGGGGTCGCCGGCCAGGTTGCCCAAGCCCTCGACCTCATTCTTCACAGCGTGAGAGTGGACGATGTCCATGATGACGGCAATACCCATCTTATGGGCCGTGTCAATCATCTCCTTCAGGTCTTCGGGCGTGCCGAAACGACTGCTGGGAGCGAAGAACGAGCTGACATGATAGCCGAAGGAGCCGTAATACGGGTGCTCCTGGATGGCCATCACCTGAATGGCGTTGTAGCCGTCCTTCTTCACACGCGGCAGCACGTTCTCGGTAAACTCCTTGTATGTGCCAACCTTCTCGGCATCCTGTCCCATACCCACGTGGCACTCGTAGATCAACAGCGGAGCCTTGTTGGGCTTGAAAGTCTTCTTTTTCCACTCGTAGGGCTTCTCAGGGTTCCACACCTGTGCAGAGAATATCTTCGTCTGCTCGTCCTGTACCACGCGACGGCACCAGGCGGGAATGCGCTCGCCCTCGCCACCGTTCCACTTCACCTTCATCTTATACAGGTCTCCGTGCTTGATGGCCTTCTCCGAGAGTTTCAGCTCCCAGTTGCCGGTACCCTCTATGCGCTTGCACTTGTACTTGTCCGACTCCTGCCAGTTGTTGAAGTCGCCGATGAGGTAGATCTCCGTGGCGTTAGGCGCCCACTCGCGGAACACCCAGCCCTTGGCCAGCTTGTGCAGGCCGAAAAACAGGTGGCCGGAGGCAAACTGCGAGAGCGTTGTCTTGCCGTTCTTCGTTAGCTGACCGATTTTCCACAGGGCGTGGTCGTGGCGCCCACGGATGGCCTGCTCGAATGGCTCCAGCCAGCTGTCGTCCCTTACCAAACCGATATGCTGTGGTTCCTCTACCTTCTTTACTTTCCTGGCGGGAGCCTTCTTTGCGGTCTCTTTCTTCGCAGCCACCTTCTTCGTGGCCGTCGTTGTCTTCTTTGTCGTTGCCATAACTATGAATTATGAATTATGAACTGTTTTAAGCTTTCACCTTAAAAATCGCTTTCTTGAGCTCAGGAACACCGGCGATGCAGGGTGCATGTCCGTCCTGTGGAAAGAAGATGGCCATCATGCCCGGCTGGCAGGTGACGTAGCTGTCGGCGGCCAGGTCAGGAATCTTGGTGATGTCCTTCTCTTCGTTGTACGGCACGTCGGGCAGCTGGTCGCGCTGGGTGTAGCCGAAGGTCTCGGCGGCTGAGAGCGGTATCTGGATGTCAATCATCCGGTTGTGCGTCTCGATGACGGCCTCGTCGGGGGTCTTGCCCTTGGCCACCTGGATGTTCACGAAGAGGTCCTTGCCCACTATCTCGTGCTTGCCTGGTTCCAATGCGTTCAGGTCGTTCTGTTCAATAAACTCTACCACCTTCTGGAACAGAGGGTTCACGGAGGCGTAATTCTTCAGGTTCTCAATCTTGTCAATGATCATAGGACTTGTATTTTTGAAATTTGAAATTTGAGATTTGAAATTTTTGATTAGACAAACTATGTTTTTGTTGCCTTTACTATTTTAGTCAAGACGGCAATAATATGTTTTATGTCACCAATAATTGAATCAAATTCGTTATCATTTATATATTTCGTATCATGGAGCAAGTCTATCCAATAATATGACTCGGTCGCCTCTTTCAGTGCGATGTTCATCTTATTACAGAAATCGGCCCTGCTTTGGGCATTCTTCCCCTCAAACACGTTGGCACCGATACTGGTCCCCGATTTGAAAAGTTGCTTAGAGATAACATATTCTTGCTTATTGTCTTTCAGATAGTTGTATAAATTCACTATTCGAATTGCGAATGCCTTTGACAGTTCGTAAATATTACTCTCTATGACCTTATTATACTTGTCCAACATAGCCTTGCTTAATTCCGGTTTCTTATGTCATTCTAATCATAAATTTCAAATTTCAAACTTCAAATTTCAAATTCTATCGGTCCAGTTCGCGCTTTCCACGGGTATAGCTGCCCTGTGCGGTGATGTTGCCGTTGCGGTCCTTTTCGACGAAGCGGCCGTCGCGGCGGTCGTCCACATAGCTGCCCTCGAAGCGGTTGCCGTCCTTGTCCTCCTCGATGGCCGGCCCGTGGCGCTTGCCCTGGCGGAAGTGTCCCTTGAACTTCGAGCCGTCGGCATAGCGGGCAATGCCCTCGCCGTGTATCTTTCCGTCCTTGAACTGTCCCTCGTAGACGTCACCGTTCTTCATCAGCAGCTTGCCGCGCCCGTTGGGCTTGTCCTGCTGCCACTGGCCGTTGTAGGTGTTGCCGTTCTTCCATACGAGCATACCCTGACCGTGCTTGTCGCCCTTGAGGAACTGCCCTGTGTACTTGTCGCCGTTGGCATAGCGGAACACGCCCTGCCCCGTGCGCTCACCCTGAACGTAGTCACCCTCGTAGGAGTCGCCGTTCTGGAACTTATAGATGCCCTTGCCGTGCTGCAAGTCGTTCTGGAACTGCCCGACGTAGATGTCGCCGTTGGCATACTGGAAGGTACCCTTGCCGTGCTGGTGGTTGTCCTTCCACTGGCCGTCGTACGACGAGCCGTCGCCCCAGTCGTACTTGCCACGCCCGGCCTTCTTGTCGTTCTGCCACTCGCCCTCGTACCAGGCTCCCTCCTTGTGGGTGTAGCGACCTTTACCGTGACGCTTATCTTGCTTCCACTCACCGTCATACGTATCGCCGTTATAGTAGTACATGATGCCGTGTCCCTCCTGAACGTCGCGGTACCACAGGCCGACATACTTGTTGTTGTTGGCGAAGTAGAACGTTCCCTTACCATGCTGGTGATCCTGCACCCACTGGCCCTCGTATCGTTCGCCGTCGGCAAACGAATAGGTGCCGTAGCCCTGCCGCTTGCCCTTGACATACTCGCCCTCGAAGACGTCGCCGTCTTTCCAGACGGTCTTTCCCTTGCCGTGCGGTTTGCCGCCCATCATCTCGCCGCTGTATTCGCCGCCGCCTGGCAGACGGCAAGTGCCGATGGTCATCTTCTGAGCCGATGCGGTGAGCACCGTCAGCAAACCTATTATAATTAGTCTGTATCGAATTTTCATATCTTTCTTTTCTGTTTTACCTTACAAAGGTACAAAAAAAATCTGATTCCGCAAAGAAATTAGAATTTATTCACGTATTGCCCCACGCTTTTTTAGTTTATGTCACATTTCATCGAAAAAAAATGGCCAAAAGTGTACACGTTTCAAAATAATTTCGTAACTTTGTCGGCTGAAACAGTTCATCCTCATGACGAAGTTCACCGCTATCATTCCCGCGCGCTATGCATCGACGCGCTTTCCCGGCAAGCCGCTGGCCCTGCTGGGTGGTAAACCCGTGATTCAGCACGTCTGCGAGAAGGCAGCAACGGTGCTCGACGAGGTGTATGTGGCCACCGACGACGAGCGCATCATGCGGTGTGTCGAGTCGTTCGGCGGAAAGGCCGTGATGACGCGCGCCGACCATAAGAGCGGCACGGACCGCATCTGGGAGGCCGTCGGCAAAACGGGTACCCAGGCCGACGTCATCATCAACATCCAGGGTGACGAACCATTCGTCGAGGATTCGCAAATCAAAACATTAATGAATCTGTTCGACAACCCTGACACTCAAATCGGTACACTCGGTAAGCCATTCGATACGATGGAAGCTGTCAACAACCCTAATTCGCCGAAAATCGTCACCGACCTGCAGGGCTTTGCACTCTATTTCAGCCGTAGCGTCATCCCCTACGTTCGCGGCCATGAGGAGGCGACGTGGATAGAGCACTTCCCCTACCTGAAGCACTTAGGTATCTATGCCTACCGCCGTGATGTGCTGCGCGACATCACCAGTCTGCCGCAGTCACCATTGGAGGTGGCTGAAAGCCTCGAACAGCTACGCTGGCTACAGAACGGCTATCGCATCCGCGTGGGCATCACCGCCGTTGAAACCGTGGGAATTGACACGCCAGAGGACCTTGAACGGGCGGAGGCGTTTCTCCAAAACAGCAAAAAGGTGACAGGTGACGGGTGACAGATGGTTTTCGGGAAAGCCTCGTGCGTACCGCGCGCGGTACGCACGGGACTTTTTAATTTTCTGCCGTCACCTCTGTCACCTGTCACCCTTAATAGCAAAAACACAAAATACACAGTTTCAACGGATATATCCCTCATTCCAGAAATGCAGCGGGTTATTTCAGAAAACCTATGGTTTTTTCCAGAAATGTAATGGGTTTCTGCAGAAAGGTAATGGTTTTCTGGAAAAAACCATAGGTTTTCTGAAAAAAGGCATAGGTTTTCCGGAACAATGCAATGGTTTACCAGCTGTTTCCCTGACCGCATGCTGCCTGTGCAATGTTTTTCCTGCAAAAAAGTGAACCAAATATTTTGAGATTCCCAAATAAATGAGTAACTTTGCGGTATGAATACAAAACTATACATTTTAACGGCATTTTTGTGCCTCACAACAACCATGACTGCCAAAAGCAACAAGACGGTCACGCTACGGCTCATCGAGACCTCCGATGTCCACGGGGCCTTTTTCCCCTACAACTATGTCGAGCGCAAGCCCATGAAGGGCACCATGGCGCGTGTCAGCCACTACGTCAAGCAGCAGCGCGCCAAGTACGGCGACAACGTCATACTGCTGGAGAACGGCGACATCCTGCAGGGACAGCCCACGTGCTACTACACCAACTACGTGGCAACCACTGAGAAGAACATCGCCGCCGAGGTGGTGAACTACCTGAAGTACGACGCCCAGACGTTCGGCAACCACGACGTCGAGACGGGACACGCCGTCTACGACAAATGGATACGCGACCTGGACTGCCCCACCCTCGGTGCCAACATCATCGACCTGAAGAGCCAGAAGCCCTACGTAGAGCCGTACCTCCTGCTGGAGCGCGACGGTGTGCGCATCGCCATACTGGGCATGCTGACACCCGCCATCCCCAACTGGCTGCACGAGCGGCTGTGGAGCGGCATCCGCTTCGAGGAGATGGTCGGCTGCGCCCGCCGCTGGGTCAAGGTCCTGCGCGAGAAGGAACAGGCCGACATCGTCGTGGGACTCTTCCATAGCGGCTGGGAGGGAGGCATCGTCACACCTCAGTACGAGGAGGATCCCGTGCGGCGCATCGCCGAGGAGGTGGAGGGCTTCGACGTCATTTTCTTCGGCCACGACCATACCGTGCGCAACGTCACGACAAAGAACGGCGTCGTCTGCCTTGACCCGTCGTGCAACGCCGTGAACATCGCACAGGCTACCATCAAGGTGAAAGTCACGGACGGCAAGACACGCATCGTCGAGAAGAAAGGCGAGCTCATCGATGTCTCAGACCTGCCTGTCGACGACGAGTTCGTCAGCCATTTCCAGCCGCGCATCGATGCCGTCAAGAAATACGTCGAGCGCCAGGTAGGCACCTTTAGCCATACCGTCAGCTCGCGCGACGCCTTCTTCGGTTCGTCAGCGTTCACCGACCTCATCCACCGCCTGCAGCTGGAGGATACCCACGCCGACCTGTCGTTCAACGCACCCCTGCAGTTCAACACCGAGATCAAGGCCGGTCCCATCTACATGAGCGACCTCTTCAAGCTCTACCGCTACGAGAACCAGGTGTACGTGCTGCGCATGACCGGCCGTGAGATACGCCAGCACCTGGAGATGTCGTACGACCAGTGGGTCAACACCATGAAAGGTCCCGACGACCACATCATGCTGCTCAACGACGAGGCACTGAACGACAAGCAGCGCATGGGATTCCGTAACCTGACGTTCAACTTCGACTCGGCGGTGGGCATCGACTACGTGGTCGACGTCACCAAGCCCGACGGACAGAAGGTCAACATCCTGCAATTCACCGACGGACGGCCCTTCGTCGAGGACGCCTGGTACCGCGTGGCCATGAACAGCTACCGTGGCAATGGCGGCGGCGAGCTGCTGACGCGCGGCGCAGGCATACCGCTCGACAGCATACCCGGACGCATAGAATACATGAGCGACCGTGACCAGCGCTACTACCTGACAAAGCTCATCGAGCGCGAAGGCACTGTCAACGCCAAGCCATACAACAACTGGCGCTTCATACCCGACGCATGGGCCAAACCCGCACTTGAGCGCGACCGCAAGCTCATCTTCAAGGAATAGGATGCCGAACGGAGCTGACCTGGATGAAGACGCGTATAACCAAAAGACGGCGTAAAAGTTTAAAAAAACAACGGATTCAACGGATTTAAAGGATTGTCATAGCCAATGCGATACTTTGTATTCTGCCAGTCAGACCTGGTGCTCGAAAAACACGGTGACACCTGCCGTATTCCTCAGGAGGCACCCACCGACGTGAAGCCGTGGACGGTAGTCATGGACATCGACGGCGACAAGGCATACCGCATCGACACGCCACTCGCCGAGACGGAGCGTTACGTCATGTGTCCGCTGCGCCAGTCGTACTACCGGCTGGAAGAGGAGGAATACCTGAAGGCCGGCAAGTGTCAAGAACTGCTCTACTGGGAGCGCAACACCCGCTTCTGCGGCGTCTGCGGCGGTCCCATGCAGTTCGACACCCCCATCTCGAAGAAGTGTACCCATTGCGGAAAGGAGATATGGCCCCAGCTGGCCACCGCCGTCATCGTGCTCATCAGGCGCCGCGTTGCCAGTCCCGCTGGAGCCACCCCTGCCCCCGCTGGAGCCACTTATCGGGTGTCCGGCGGTTCACCCGCCGGAAAGGAGGAAGTCCTCCTCGTCAACGCCAAAAGCTTCCGCGACGACCACTACGGCCTCGTGGCCGGCTTCGTGGAGACCGGCGAGACCCTGGAGCAGGCCGTCCACCGCGAAGTGATGGAAGAGACCGGCCTCCGCATCACCAACCTCCGCTACTTCGGAAGCCAGCCGTGGCCCTACCCCTGCGGCCTCATGGTAGGCTTCACCGCCGACTACGACTCCGGCAGCATCCATCTGCAGGCCACAGAGCTGGCGAAGGGCGCCTGGTTCGACCGCGACCACCTGCCCCATATCCCTGAGAAGCTCTCAATCGCCCGCCAACTCATCGACGCCTGGCTGGCCACAACTCCTGACACCGCCCAGCCATGAGAAAGCCACGTTCCTTAGCCCGTCTGAGCGACCTGCTCGTCCTGGCAGCAGTAGCCCTGCTGAACCCTACCAACCCCTTCTACCGACAGTCCGGCCCGCCCCGCATCCCCGACAAGGTGACCGTTTGCCATTATGACACGTCGATGGGCGACACCACCCGACTGCACCGCATGGAGGCGGCGCTCGACGAGCTGCAGTACTTCCTGCGCGTACATAGCGTCACCGACGACGGCTTCGACATGGTGGCACGGTACACGACACAGCTCACCCGTCAGGCAGCCATCAGCCGTCGCGCCCCGTCATGGCCTGCCGACAGCACCTGGACGATACGCACCGCCGCCAAGGACCGCCCGATGATAGCCGTCAAGATGCGGCGCGGCTACTGGCGGGCCGGCCACTACCACGTAGGCTGGCTCTACGGCCCGGGCATCGTGCGCGACCACCAGCGGCGCATCGTCTGCGGCGTGTGGGACAGCGACACTGTCGTCACAGCCACACGGCGCGACTCGGCAGGAGTCTACCGTGGACAGATGGACGGCCACCTGATGGCCTGCGGACAGGGCTCATACGATGCTGACGACGGCACACACTACGAGGGATTCTGGCAACACGACCAGCGCGAGGGCTTCGGCTTTGAGTCGTCTCCCGTGCGTACCGTCCGCATGGGACTGTGGCGGCAGGGCCGTTTCCTCGGCGAGCGCATCCGCTACACGTCCAACCGCATCTACGGCATCGACATCTCCCGCCACCAGCACGAGAAGGGCCGCCGCCGCTACAGCATCAACTGGGCTGCGCTGCGCATCACCTCGCTGGGTCATCGCCACGACACCGAGGGCCAGACGTTCCCCGTGTCGTTCGTCTACATCAAGGCCACCGAGGGTACCACCGTGCTCAACCGCTACTTCCCGCACGACTACAAGAACGCCCGCAAGCAGGGTATCCGCGTGGGTGCCTACCACTTCTTCTCGCTGAAATCACCTGCCGCACAGCAGGCAGAGTACTTCCTGCGCCACAGCATCGTCCGTCAGGGGGACTTCCCGCCGGTGCTCGACGTTGAACCTACCGACGCGCAGATCAAGCAGATAGGCGGCGACGACGTGCTGATGCAGCGCATACGTACCTTTATGCACATCGTGGAACAGCGTACCGGCATGCGGCCCATACTGTATGTCAGCCAGATGTTCATCAACCACCACATGAACAACGCCGCCGACATCAAGAAGAACTACAACGTATGGATAGCCCGCTACAGCCAGTACAAGCCTGACGTGCGCCTGGTGTACTGGCAGCTGTGTCCAGACGGCAGAGTCAGCGGCATCAACGGCGATGTCGACATCAACGTATTCAACGGCTATCAGGCACAGTTCGATGAATTCGTCCGAACAGGATTTCACAGGTAAAAATCCTGCGTGAGAACTTTGTAGTACTCGTCACCAAGCGCCATGATTTCCTTCTCCAACGCACAAGGATGCTTTCTGAACGCCAGCAAGTAACGACGGACTGGCTTGCGCTCCGTGGTCTTGACGGCACACACACGGCTGGGAAAGAAACCGCAGTATGTTGCCTCGTCCTCCATACGGCTGCGGTAGTCGAAAGGCACTACCACCGACAACTCACCGTCATCGGCAAGCAATCGCCAGGCGGCCTGCATCAGCCCCGTGTAGGTCAGCGTCACGGCATGACGGGCAATGTTCCGCTGCGGGTCAGGGGCTGACAGCGCGTCGACAAAGAACGGCGGGTTGCTGACGATGGCATCATAACAGCCTTCATGCTCCTGCACGTCGCTGTGGGCTACCCCCACCCTGCTGCGAAACGGCGAGCGCTCCACATTCTCACGGGCCTGAAGGACGGCCTGCTCGTCGATGTCGATAGCCGTCACCACGGTGTCAGGGAACCGCTGGGCCATCATCAGCGCAATAATGCCCGTTCCGGTACCCACGTCCAGTACCCGCGAGCCACCGTTAGCCCACGCTCCCAACAGCACACCGTCGGTGCCTACCTTCATGGCACAACGGTCCTGTTCGATGGTGAATTGTCTGAACTGAAACATGCTTTCGACTGGCAAAAGTACAAAATAGCAGGCAAAAAGCCAAAGAATATCTAAAAATATCTTATCACACGCGCGATATTTCAAAAAAAGTTGTACCTTTGCACCTCAATTATGGATAATAAAGTAGCAATGTTTATGGATAGCAGCAATCGGTCGTTCTCGATGATTGCAGATGTAGAAGGCGACTACAACGCCTTGATGGATATGGAAATTCCTGACACGCTGCCCATTCTGGCGGTGCGTAACCTTGTATTGTTCCCCGGTGTGGTGTCTCCCATCCTCATCGGACGCGAGTCGAGCATGACGCTCATCAAGAAAGCGGAGAAGAGCGGAGCACTGGTGGGCGTCGTCTGCCAGCGCGACCCAGAGGTGGAAGAGCCTATCAGGGCCGACCTCTACGACTTTGGCGTATATGCCAAGGTGCTCAAGACGCTGACGCTGCCCAACGGTAACCTGACGGCCATCGTGCAGGGACTGGGGCGCATGCGCCTGCTTGACTTGGTGAAATACAAGCCCTTCCTGATAGGCCATGTGGCAGCAGCCCCTGAAGACGGGCCTGACAAGCGCGACGTGGAGTTCAAGACAGGCATTGAGGACCTGCGCCAGCAGACCTCGGAGTACATCCAGATGAGCGACGACATCCCCGACGAGGCAGCCTTCGCCATCAAGAACGTGAGCAACAACATCATGGCACTGAATTTCATCTGCTCGAACATGCCGTTCAGCATCAAGGACAAGATGATGCTGCTGACGCTGGACAGCATCAAGGAGCGACTGTTCAACACGATGCGTATCGTCAACCGTGAGGTCAACCTCCAGAACCTGAAGCTGGACATCCGCAACAAGACGCGCGACGACATCGACGAACAGCAGCGCAACTACTTCCTGCAGCAGCAGATCAAGAACCTCCAGGCCGAGATGGGCAATGAGAACACGCCCGAGAAGAAAGACTTGCTGGAGAAGGCCAAGAAGAAGAAGTGGCCAAGGGAGATTGAGGAGTACTTCACAAAGGAAATGGAGAAGCTCGACCAGGTAAACCAGAACTCGCCGGACTACAACGTCCAGCTGACCTACCTGCAGACGCTCGTGGGGCTGCCCTGGCGCGAGTACACCAAGGATGACATGGATCTGAAAAGGGCGCAGAAGATACTCGACCGCGACCACTACGGCATGGAGAAAGTGAAGGAGCGCATACTGGAGTACATCGCCGTACTGTCTCTGCGTGGCGACCTGAAGTCACCCATCCTATGTCTCTACGGTCCTCCGGGTGTGGGCAAGACGTCGCTGGGCAAATCGATTGCCGACGCACTGAAGCGCAAGTATGTCCGCGTCAGCCTGGGCGGTCTGCACGACGAGGCAGAGATACGAGGACACCGCCGCACATACATCGGAGCCATGCCTGGCCGTATCATCAAGAGCATCCAGAAGGCAGGCAGCAGCAACCCAGTATTCATACTGGACGAGATAGACAAGGTGACACAGAACACCCACAACGGCGATCCTGCCTCTGCCCTGCTCGAAGTGCTCGACCCGGAGCAGAACGGTGCCTTCCACGACAACTACCTCGACGTGGACTATGACTTGTCGAAGGTGATGTTCATCGCTACGGCCAACAACCTCGGCACCATACCCCGTCCGCTGCTCGACCGCATGGAAATCATCGAGGTCAGCGGCTACATCACCGAGGAGAAGTGTGAGATAGCCAGGCGCCACCTCGTACCGAAAGAGAAGGACAACACAGGACTCCCCGAGCGCAGGCTGACATTCAACAAGGCGGCCATCGAGAAGATTATCGAGCAGTACACCCGCGAGAGCGGTGTGCGACAGCTGGAGAAACAGATCAACAAGGCGTTGCGCAAGCTGGCCTTCAAGAAGGCCGAGAGCGGTGAGCTGCCCTATGCAAAGATTACTCCCACGGAGATTGAGGACCTGCTGGGCAAGCCGCCCTTCTACCGTGACATCTACCAGGGCAACGACTATGCCGGCGTCGTCACCGGCCTGGCATGGACCAGCGTGGGCGGCGAGATACTGTTCATCGAGACCTCGCTGTCGAAGGGCAAGGGAGCGAAGCTGACGCTGACGGGCAACCTGGGCGACGTCATGAAGGAGAGTGCCGTCATCGCCCTGGAGTTTGTCAAGGCACATGTCGACGTGCTGGGCATAGACTACCGCATCTTCGACCATTGGAACATCCACATCCACGTGCCTGAGGGAGCCACGCCCAAGGACGGCCCATCGGCCGGCATCACCATCGCCACATCGATAGCCTCGGCGCTGACACAGCGCAAGGTGCGCAAGAACACGGCCATGACGGGCGAGATTACCCTGCGCGGAAAAGTGCTGCCCGTAGGCGGTATCAAGGAGAAAATACTGGCCGCCAAGCGTGCCGGCATCACCGACATCGTAATGTGCCGCGAGAACGAGAAGGACATCAACGAGATACCTGAGATGTACCTCAAGGGCGTCAACTTTCACTATGTCGAGAACATCCAGGAGGTGTGGAACTTTGCCCTCACCGATGAAATCGTCAAGAATCCCACGGACTTCACGATTCCGGAGGAGGAAAAGAGTAAAAGTGAATAAATAGCAGCCGCTATGACATTTGAGGTACAACATACCGATTCCTGTAGCGATGCCCGTACTGGCCTGATCACTACTGACCACGGCCAGATTAAGACGCCTATCTTCATGCCCGTGGGAACATGCGGCTCGGTGAAGGGCGTACACTTCGCAGAGCTGCGCGAGCAGGTGAAGGCTCAGATCATCCTGGGCAACACCTACCATCTGTACCTGCGGCCAGGACTGGAAATCCTGCGCAAGGCGGGCGGCCTGCACCGGTTCAACACATGGGACCGTCCGATACTGACCGACAGCGGCGGCTTTCAGGTGTTTTCACTGACAGGCATCCGCAAGCTGCGCGAGGAGGGATGTGAGTTCCGCTCGCACATCGACGGCTCGAAGCATGTTTTCACACCTGAGAACGTGATGGACACGGAGCGCATCATCGGTGCCGACATCATGATGGCCCTCGACGAGTGTCCGCCGGGACAGAGCGACTACCAGTATGCCAAGAAGTCGCTCGGACTGACACAACGCTGGCTGGACCGCTGCATCAAGCGCTTCAACGAGACGGAGCCGCTCTATGGCCACCACCAGACGCTGTTCCCCATCGTGCAGGGCTGTACCTACAAGGACCTGCGACAGGATGCTGCCAAGCATGTGGTCGACCGCCTGGGCATGCTCAACGACGGCGGCGGTGCCTCCATAGGAGGACTGGCCGTGGGCGAGCCTACTGAGGTGATGTACGAGATGATTGAAGTGGTGAACGCCATTCTGCCCAAGGACCGCCCCCGCTACCTGATGGGTGTCGGCACGCCTCAGAACATCCTTGAGGCCATCGAGCGAGGCGTCGACATGTTCGACTGTGTCATGCCCACCCGCAACGGCCGCAACGCCATGCTGTTCACCTACGAAGGCACGATGAACATGCGCAACAAGAAGTGGGAGGACGACTTCTCGCCCATCGACCCTGACGGCTGCGACATCGACCGTCTGCACACGAAGGCATACCTCCACCACCTGTTCAAGGCACAGGAGCTGCTGGCCCTCCAGATAGCCAGCATCCACAATCTGGCCTTCTATCTGAGACTGGTAACCGATGCCCGCAAGCACATCGAACAGGGCGACTTCACGCAATGGAAACGTAGTGTTATCGACGACTTAGGACGCAGAAGATGAAGATGTTAAAGACGATACTACAACAGATGAAGCGCGCCTGGTTGCGACTCATCATCCTGCTGCAACCGCTGATACAATGGCTGCGGCGACTGCCCTGGCATAAGCTGTCATGGATGAAGAGGCTCAACCCCTTCCGCTACATGAAGCGAATGGACCGCTACATCATCTACAAGTTTATCGGCACGTACATCTACTCCATCCTGCTCATCATCTCTATCTCCATCGTCTTCGATGTCAACGAGAACCTGGCGAAGTTCACGACCAACAACGCACCGCTGCGCGCCATCGTCTTCGACTACTACGCCAACTTCGTGCCATACTTCGCCAACCTCTTCTCGCCGCTGTTCGTATTCATCGCCGTCATCTTCTTTACCTCCAAGCTGGCCGGCGACTCCGAGATCATTGCCATGCTGGCCTGCGGCATGAGCTTCAAGCGGCTGCTGAGGCCCTACCTCATCTCTGCCGCCCTCATCGCCGTGCTCAACTTCTACCTGGGCTCGAGTGTCATTCCCAAAGGAACCGTCGTGCGCCACGACTTCGAGTCGCTCTACAAGAACAACAAGAAGAACACGTCGGCGTCGAACATCCAGCTGATGGTCGACAAGGGCGTCGTGGCCTACATCTCACAGTACGACGACATTCGCAAGACGGGCTATGGTTTCGCACTCTACAAGTTTGAGAACAAAAAGCTGGTGTCGCAGATGAACGCCAACATCATCCAGTACGACACTATAGCCGACGAGCGTTACCATTGGAAAGCCCGCAACTACAAGATACGTACGCTGAAGGGCATGCGCGAACAAATCACTTCTGGCAACGAGATAGACACGCTCATCCAGATGGAGCCGATGGATCTCGTATTCTCGAAAGGCCAGCAGGAAACACTGACATCGGCCGAACTGAAACGATACATCTCAAAGCAACAGGAGCGCGGCTCAAGCAACGTTGTGCAGTATGAGGTCGAATACCACAAACGCATAGCCACCTCGTTCGCTTCGTTCATCCTGACCCTTATCGGTGTGTCGCTGTCGTCGCGCAAGCGCAAGGGCGGTATGGGTCTCTACCTCGGCATAGGCCTGGCCCTCTCGTTTGCCTACATTCTGCTGCAGACGGTCAGCGCCACCTTTGCCATCAACGCTGATACGCCACCCGTCATCGCCGCGTGGATTCCAAACATCCTCTACTTGTTCATAGCGTACTTCTGCTACCGACAAGCTCCGAATTAAATGAAAATGAACAATTAATAAAAAATTAATGTAATGCGTTTCGAAGAAACGAATCTAAACGACAATATACTTGATGCGCTGTACGACATGCACTTCGAAGATATGACGCCCATACAGGAGCGTTGCATCCCCGAAATACTCGACGAACGCGACCTCATTGGCGTGGCACAGACAGGCACGGGCAAGACTGCCGCCTACCTGCTGCCCATACTCTCGATGCTCGACGACGGCGGCTTTCCAAGGGATGCCGTCAACTGTATCGTTATGGCACCTACCCGCGAACTGGCACAACAGATTGACCAGGCTATGCAAGGCTTTGGCTACTACCTCGACGGCATCAGCAGCGTTGCCGTCTATGGCGGTAACGACGGCAGCCGCTTCGATGTGGAGACACGTGGCCTCAAGATGGGGACCGACGTTATCATCGCCACCCCTGGCCGACTGCTCAGCCATATCCGCATGGGACACCTCGACCTCTCACAGCTCTCGTTTTTCGTGCTCGACGAGGCCGACCGCATGCTCGACATGGGATTCTCCGACGACATCCTCAGCATCGCCAAGCAGCTGCCCAAGGAGCACCAGACCATCATGTTTTCGGCCACCATGCCCGACAAAATCCAGCAGCTGGCCAAGACGCTGCTCAACGACCCCGTGGAGGTGAAGATAGCCGTCTCCAAACCTGCTGAGAAGATTCAGCAGTCGGCCTATGTCTGCTACGAGCCACAGAAGCTCGGCATCGTCCGCCACCTGTTCAAGGCTGGCGAACTGGAGCGCGTCATCATCTTCAGTGGCAAGAAAGACAAGGTAAAGGACATCACACGCGAGCTGCGCCGCATGAACATCAACTGCGCACCAATGCACAGCGATCTGTCACAAGCCGAGCGCGACGACGTCATGTACCGCTTCAAGTCCGGGCAGGTCAGCGTGCTCGTGGCTACCGACATCGTGGCACGTGGCATTGACATCGACGACATCCTGTGCGTCATCAACTACGACGTGCCGCACGATGCCGAGGACTACGTACACCGAATAGGCCGTACCGCACGCGCCCAGCGCGATGGCATCGCCATCACATTCGTCTCCGACCGTGACATCCGCTACTTCTCAGACATTGAGCGGTTCCTGGAGCGCGACATCCCCAAAAATCCACTGCCTGAAGGACTCGGCGAAGGCCCTGAATACAAGCCGACGACGCCCCACAAGTCGTCACGAGGACGTGGCGGGCGAAGACGTGGCGCGAAAAATGCCGGCAACAGAAGAAACAGCAATAATGATGTCTGTAACGGCAAGAGCCGCAACAGGCACAGAGGCAGAGGCCGGCGAAACGAGAAGAAAACAACTAACCAAAACAACGCATAACATTATGTTTGACAAAGAAACTTACATTCGGCGACGTGCCGAACTGAAACGGCTGGTGGGCAGCGGTGTGGTCGTGCTCTTCGGCAACAACGAGGCATCTTACAACTACCCTGCCAACGCCTATGCTCCCATGCGTCAGGACTCAGCGTTCCTCTACTACTTCGGACAGCACCGCGACGGGCTGGTGGGCGTCATCGACATTGACAACGACGAAGAGTGGCTCCTGGGCGACGACATCGACGTGGAGGACATTGTGTGGATGGGCTTCACGCCATCAGTCAGCGACCTGGCCGCTGAGGTGGGCGTTACGAAGACGGCCCCTATGTCGCTACTCCGCCAAGTTTGTTGCGATGGCATCGCAACAAACAGGACCATCCACTTCCTACCGCCCTACCGCCACGACACGAAGATACAGATCATGGACTTGCTGGGTATCCATCCCTCGCAGCAGAAAGAGAAGGCGTCACTCGTCCTCATTCAGGCCGTGGTAAAAATGCGTTCGACGAAGGAGCCGCAGGAGATAGCCGCCATTGACCGCGCCTGCGACGTGGGCTACGCCATGCACACGACAGCACAGCTACTCATCAGACCGGGGGTCACAGAGCGGTTCATCGGCGGACAGGTAGACGGTATTGCCCGCTCGCTGGCCAGCGGCACCAGCTTTGCCACCATCTTTTCGCAGCACGGCGAGATTATGCACGGCTGTCCCTCCGAGACTCCTCTGGAGGACGGGCGGCTGGTGCTATGCGATGCAGGCTGTGAGCTGGACGACTACTGCTCAGACCATACGCGCACGATGCCAGTCAACGGACGCTTCACGCAGCGTCAGCGCGAGATCTACAGCATCGTCGAGGCCTGCCACGACTACGTGCTGGAGGTTGCCAAGCCCGGCGTGAAATATATGGACGTACACTTCGCCGTGTGCCGCATGATGACTGAGCGGCTGAAGGAACTCGGACTCATGAAGGGCGACACCGACGAGGCCGTACGCCAGGGCGCACACGCCATGTTCCTGCCCCACGGACTGGGCCACATGATGGGTATGGATGTTCACGATATGGAGGGACTGGGACAGAGCTACGTAGGCTACGACGACGAGACGCGCCCGAACCTCGAACAGTTCGGCACCAACTGCCTGCGCATGGGCCGCCGGCTGCAGGAAGGCTTCGTGCTGACCGACGAGCCGGGCATCTACTTCATACCTCAGCTTATCGACGAGTGGCGTAGCAAGGGACTGCACACAGACTTCCTGAACTACGACATGCTGGAGATCTACAAGGACTTCGGCGGCATCCGCATCGAGGACGACGTGCTCATCACCGCTGACGGCTGCCGCTTCCTCGGCCAGAAACGCATCCCCTACCACCCGGAAGAACTCGAAGAGTTCATGAAGAGCAATTAAGCATTAAGAATTAATCATTAATAAAATGAAGAAAGTATTGACCTTTGCGCTGATGTTGCTGGTGGCAGCAGGCGGCGCCTCGGCAGCCAAGAAGAAGGCCGCTGAAAAGAAGAACGACAACAAACCCGTGTTCACCGTCATCAAGGAGAACCCCATCACCAGCATCAAGGACCAGAACCGTTCCGGCACGTGCTGGGACTACTCCACCCTCTCCTACTTCGAGGCAGAAATCCTCAAGAAGACGGGCAAGACCTACGACCTCTGCGAGTCGTTCGTAGCCAACAAGACTTACATGGACCGCGCCATCCAGGTGGTGCGACTACACGGCGACTGCCAGTTTGCACAGGGCGGCTCTGCCTACGACGTCCACCACGTGCTGATGAACTACGGTATCTGCCCTGAGGACGCCATGCCTTTCCCTGGCTCGTTGTACGGTGACTCATTGAACAACTTCAACGAGTTCTTCTCCGTTCTGGAACCCTACGTGGCTGCTGTCTCGAAGAGCACGGCAAAGAAGCTTTCCACACAATGGAAGGTCGGACTGCAGGGCATCCTCGACGCATACCTCGGCAAGTGTCCGGAGTCGTTTACCTACGAAGGCAAACGATACACGCCGAAGAGCTTCGCCGCCTCGCTGGGACTTGACTGGAACGACTACGTCAGCATCACCAGCTACACACACCATCCTTTCTACACCAGCTTCGCTGTCGAGGTGCAGGACAACTGGCGCAACCCGCTGTCGTACAACCTGCCAATGGACGAGATGATGCGCGTCATCGACAACGCCATCGAGCAGGGCTATACCGTGGCATGGGGCGGCGACGTCTCTGAGCCAGGCTTTACCCGCAAGGGACTGGCATACTCCGTCGACGACAAGAAGACGCAGAGCCTGCAGGGCAGCGATATGGCCAAGTGGCTGAAAATGAAAGCCGACGAGAAACGTAATATCATCGACTCGCTGGGATGTACCGTACCCGAAATCGTCGCCACACAGGAGATGCGCCAGCAGCGCTTCGACAACTGGGAACTGACCGATGACCACGGCATGCTCATCTTCGGCATTGCCAAGGACCAGAACGGCAAGGAGTACTATATGGTGAAAAACTCATGGGGCGAGACTGGCGACTACAAGGGCATCTGGTACATGACCAAGACCTTCATCGCCGCCAACACGATGGACTACACCGTCAACAAGAACGCCATCCCCGCTGACATCCGCAAGAAGTTGGGCATCAAGTAAATAGTCAACAGAAGGTTTACCACGTAAAAAAGCACACGAAGGAATTGACCTTTGTGTGCTTTTTTATATGCTCCCCTGACACCTGCCGAGTGCCTGCATCGTCTTCTGGCGACCTATGGCGATGAGCTTTTCCGACTTGTCGTAGTCGAAGCCTCCATAGCGGCTCATCTGTATGTCGACCAGCACATCGGGCTTCATGAGCTGCGCCATGAGTAAGGAGTTCTGGCGAATCGTCAGCGAGCTGACGCGTGAAAGCATCGTATAGTAGTTGAACTCAAGGTTGTCGGGAATCAGCTTGTTGAGTATCTGCTGCGACAGCGACCTGCTGCGCTTGCGTTTCTCAGCCAACTCATGTTGCAGCTCCGACTGGGCGGCATAGTCGTGGCCGCTGACATCGACAGCCACCAGCATGTCGCCCTCATGTCGCGCCACACGGTTCATCGGAATGGGGTTGGTGACGCCGCCATCAATCAGTATCATGCCGTCGCGATGGACAGGTTCGTAGAACGACGGCAGAGATATAGAGGCACGGATGGCGTCGAAGAGGCTGCCCCTGCGGAACACCACCTCACGGCCGGCCTTCAGGTCTGTGGCCACGGCACAATAGGGTATCGACAAGTCCTCGATAGCCATGTCTGGCACGAAGTCCATGATAGCCTCGATGATGCGCGAACCCTTCACGATGTGGTTGATGCTCAACGAGAAGTCTGTCAGTTCCAGCATCTTCTTGCGGTCCACCGTCTTCATCCACTCGCGAAACTCCTTCAGCTTGCCAGCTGAATAGACCCCGCCTATGAGCGCCCCCATCGAACAGCCTGCGATGGAGGTGATATGGTAGCCCTCTGTCTCCAGTGCCTCGATGGCACCGATGTGGGCCAGTCCCCTGGCGCCACCGCTCGACAATACTAATGCGACATCCTTTGCCATAACCCGTTTTGTCTTATTATCATTTGTCACTCGTTTTTAATTTTATAACGTAGGATACACGGTTTTATTATTGTCTGTATTTGAAAGATGAAAGAGGAAAGAATAATTCTATATGCGGATAAAACACTTAATTTCTGTAAACAAATGTAAAACGTATGTAAGTTATTCAAATACAGCAGGTTTGATTTCTGATTATATCCTTATTCTTCTAGCCAATACAAAACCATGCTCTGTAATGCAATTTGTATATAATTGAAAATAAGAAAGATATATCAAATTAAACAATATTCACATCCTTTAAGTATTTTATCCGTATACCGAAAAGAATAAACCACACATATACTTGTAAAAATGAAAAAGTTTTCGTACCTTTGCACCGTATATCCATTACTACGACCATGAAGGTGACCATCTACGAACACGCGAAAGACCTGCCGCCACTACTGGAAGGCAGCTACTTTCACAGTCGTCAGCTGATGGAACTGTGCGAGCAGACACCAGGACAGAAGCCATACATGGTGGTGGTCAGTGATGCCGACGAGCAGTCGCTCGCTCATCTGCTGGCCATAGAGCGATACCGAAGGTCGTGGCTGCCGCCGTTCCTCTACTCTCAGATCAGGGTGCTGGGCGAAGGCGTCTATTCCGACGGACTGGCCGATGGTACATTCTTCGGCATGATGGTCAGCTGTCTGACAAAGCGACTGTCGTCACACGTGCTTTTTCTTGAGATCAGCCACCTGTCACAGAAGATGTTCGGCTACCGCCAGCTACGCCAGACAGGCTACTTTCCCGTCAGATGGATGAACATACACAACTCGCTGCACTCACGGACTCCAGAGGAGCGCATCGCCCCACGCATGCTACACCGCGTGGAGAACGCCATCCGACGAGGCGTCACCACACGGGTGGTAGACTGTGAGGAGGACTTCCAGTCAGCCATAAAGCTGCTGCGCCGTCACCTGCGTTTCAAACCGCGCCGCTACATGCCGTCCATCGACTTGTTCAGGGGCATGGTGGAGCAAGGAGCGTGCCGCATCTTCATCACCCACTACCACCAGCACGTCATTGGCTGCACCGTCGTCATCTATTCCGACGGCGATGCCTACCTGTGGCACTCCGCATCGCGCCGCAAGAGCTTTGCCGCCATGCATCCCAATGCCGTCACCTTCTGGAACACCATTCGTGCCGTCCATCAGGAGGGTTGCCGCCACATCCGCTTCGTCGACGTCGGACTGCCCTTCCGCAAGAATCCCCACCGTGACTTCATTCTCCGTTTCGGCGGCAAGGAGGTCACCAGCTACCGCTGGTTCCGCATCTCCATCAGCTGGGTCAATCGGCTGGCCTCATGGCTGTGGAGGCAATAAAGAAATAAGAGGTAAGCAGTATTTCAGCGTTTACACACCCCTTCACCTAAAGCGTAAATCACTGGGAAGCAAATGCTTATGGTGAAGGATTGTTTGAAACTTTCCGTCAGTTGATGGCGGCAACCACTCCCCTCCTCGTAAGCGTATCCGCAGTAGCATCTTGTACGCAATGCCAAAAGTCAGTACCTTTGCACATTCACTTTAATAAATTGTGCAAAAATGGAATTAATGACAGCCGATGCCCGCTATGAAAAGACTTGGCATCAATTTCTTTCA
>JAEEGL010106993.1_pt1 | contig 20875 bp, 21 predicted proteins | sample 9134231 | NCBI WGS metagenome assembly JAEEGL01 (sample SAMN16246548, study PRJNA631951) | gut metagenome | biome: gut microbiome; feature: rumen; material: fiber-attached | host: Bos | place: Iran: Karaj | collected 2018-10
ATCAGTATCGGAACACCTGCGTTCACAAGCTTATGAACGGTATCCGCCTGAACTCTTCCGGAACTGTATATCATACACCGGGTCAGATCAATATCATGCAGTATCCCGTAGCCGATCGCTTTGTCTATGGCGCAGTGTCTGCTTATATCTTCCATAACACACAGGATATCATCGCCTTTTGCAAGAATCGCCATATGTGCCGCAGAAGTATATGTATGTATTCCCTCGTACTCAAGAAATACTTTTGCGAGCCTTCTGACCTGCTCACCTGTCCAGGCGACAGGTTTTATCGCTTCCTTCCTGTCGGGTCCCTCGGTGCAGTAAATGCCACGCACCAGCTCGTCGATATCTGAGCCGGTGCATGTAACGTTTCTGATCTTCCCGTTGATGTTGAATGTCCTCGTGAACTCACTTATCACACACTCATCAATATCGGAAAGATCGGCTATGAGTTTTTTGTCTATACATTCCTGTTTTGTCATCAGAGTTTTTCCACCCTGACGGCACATACCTTGTATTCGGGTATCCTTGCGAAATCATCGAGTGCGGCATTCGTAAGAACGTTTACCGGTGAATCCGGGAAATGGAACGGCATCCAGGTTTCTCCCTCGGATACTTTTCGTCCGACTCTTGCCTTTGCCGTGATCTCGCCTCTCCGGCTGATGACTTTGACCATATCTCCGTTTGAAAATCCGAGTCTGTCGGCATCTTTACAGTTGACCTCGATGAAGCCCTCTCCCGCGATATCCATAAGTCCCGGAGCCCTCGCTGTCATAGCCGCCGCATTGTACTGGTACAGTATACGGCCGGTCATCATGATGAGCGGATACTCTTCATCCGGAAGTTCCTGTGACGGTTTGTAAGGTGCGCAGTACAAAAGTGCCTTTCCTCTGGCGGGACCGTTTGCATGCATGATCGGCGTTCCCGGATGATCCTTATCCTTACACGGCCACTGAAGGCTCTCTCCCGCATCAAGTCTTGCATGACTGATACCTGCAAAGCTCGGGGTCACGGATGCTATCTCATCCATGATCTGGGCACTTGTAAGTCGCGGCTGTTTATATCCCATCGCATTCATGAGGTCCGTGATTATATCGGTGTCAAGACGCATATCGCCCTTGAGCGTGACTGCCTTTCTGATCCTCTGCACACGACGCTCCGTATTTGAGAACGTCCCTTCCTTCTCTGCATAGCTGACACCGGGAAGAATGACATCGGCATACTCCGCGGTCTTCGTCATGAACAGTTCCTGGATAACAAAGAACTCAAGACTCTCGAGTGCCTTTATGATATGGTGCGTATCGGGATCGGACACCACAGGATCCTCTCCGCATATATACAGTCCTTTTATCTTTCCTTCGATCGCGGCAGGGAATACATCGGTAGCCTTAAGTCCCGGTTTCGGACTCAGCTTGACTCCCCATGCCTTCTCAAATTTCTCTCTGACTTCATCGTTATCGACCTTCTGGTAACCCGGATAATCCGTCGGCAGTGCACCCATGTCACACGCACCCTGCACATTGTTCTGTCCGCGCAGCGGGTTGACACCGCAGCCGCTCCTTCCGATCTTTCCGCACAGCACCGCCATGTCGGACATGCACATGACACCTTCCGTACCTGTCGAATGCTCTGTTACACCGAGACAGTATATGATCGGTGCTTTCTTTGCCGTCGCATACATGCGTGCCGCTTCAACGAGCCTGTCGGGATCTATATGACAGATCTCTCCTACCTTTTCGGGTGTGTATTCCTCAACAAGGTCTTTCAGTTCGTCGAATCCCTCGGCATACTTTTCGATGTAATCATGATCGATCAGATCCTCTTTGATCATGACATGCATCATTCCGTTCGCAAACGCAACGTTTGTTCCCGGTCTGATCTTGAGATGTATATCCGCCTGCTTTGACAGCCCGATGTCTCTCGGGTCGACAACGATCAGCCTTGTTCCGTTCTTGACGGCTTTTCTGATCTGCATTCCGACAACGGGATGAGCTTCTTCGGGATTGGATCCGACAAGCAATATGCAGTCAACATCATGTGTGATATCGTGTATCGGATTTGTCATCGCACCCGAACCGAGCGTCTTTGCAAGACCTGCGACAGTCGCCGAATGACATACTCTTGCACAGTTATCGGTATTGTTGTTCTCAAAGCACGTTCTGACCATCTTCTGGACCATGTAAACGTCTTCGTTTGCCGAACGCGAGCAGGCAAATCCCGCAAGTGATTCTTTGCCGTACTTCTCTTTTATCTCCATGAGACGTTTTGCCGTATAGCTTATCGCCTCATCCCATGTTGCTTCCTTAAACGTGCCTGTAGCTTTATCCTTGATGAGCGGCTTCGTGATACGGTCCTTTGAATGTATAAAGTCAAAGCTTCCGCTCCTTCCCTTTACGCATAATCTGTTGTGGTTGGACGGACCGTTCGCGGGTTCGACGTTTACGATCTCATTGTCTCTTACAACAAGATAATACTGACAGCCCGTAGCACAGTGAGGGCATGTGGTCAGAACCTTTTTTACCTCCCAGTCCCTGTATTTTGTCTCGCGCTTGAGCGTCAGAGCTCCCGTCGGACAAACACTCGCACAGTTGCCGCACGTCTCACAGCCACGCTCTTTATAATCGTTTCCGAACGGAGCGTCCACTAAATGGAATGTACCGGAGCGGCTGTTTGTGAGTGCCCCGTTACATGCTATGTTATGACAGACGCTTATACAGCGCATGCAGTGGATACATTTGCCGGGGTCGTATGTTATATACGGATTGGCATCAAGTTTCGGAAGTTTCTTACCGATATTATCCCTTGATCCCGAATGGTCAGCATGCTCAACGCCTAAGCGGTTGCAAAGATTCTGAAGCTCACACGTTCCGTTGGCGGGGCAGCTCATGCAGTCCTGATTGTGATTGGAAAGGATAAGCTTGAGCATGTTAACCCGATACTCTCTTATCTTATCGGAGTCGGTCGTTATGACCATACCGTCCTTGGCTTTGGTACGGCAGGCCGGAAGAAAAGTTCTGAATCCTTCCACTTCAACAACGCACAGGCGGCAGCTTCCGACATCACTGACCCCTTCAAGGTAACACAGTGTCGGGATATCTATTTTGTTATCTCTTGCGATATCAAGGATCGTTGCACCATCTGATGCATCAATGACGGTGCCGTTTATCGTAACCTTAATCATTCTCCCCTGCCTCCTTCCATGACTCCGCAGCCGTAATGATCACACCTGAGACACCTTCCCGCCTCACGCATGGCTTCCTCATACGTCATGGACAATTCGACATGATTGAAATTATCCTTTCTCTCAAACGGATCCTTCTCCTCAATCTCTGCGCGTCCCGTAGCCACGCACGGATTCGGGTATGCCGGCGGTATTTCCGGTTTTCCGCCTATCTTGTGATGATATCCGAGATACTCATCAATGTTCGAAGCAGCCACCTGTCCGGCAGCGATGGCATTGATCGCTGTTGAAGGTCCTGTAACACAGTCACCTCCCGAGAACACTCCTTCCATATCACTGACCATACATGTCTCGTCAGCCAGTATTCTTCCTCTGTTTACGGGGACTCCGTCCTTCTCAAAATCGGCAACATCACTTCTCTGTCCGACAGCGATGATAAGATAATCGCATGTAAATCTATACGGATATTCGCTTGAGTCTTCGGTAGTCATCATTCCGTATTCATCATATTCCGCAACTATCTCGGGCTGAAGCCAGACTGATCTTACCTCGTTTGTCTCTTTATCCGCTTCAATGTGGAGGAACGACAGGAGCGTCCTGAATCTGACACCTTCCTGCATCGCGCCTTCTATCTCCTCGGCAAGTGCCGTATAATCGTCACGCTTTCTCGTGAACACATGGACCGATCCGGCTCCGAGTCTTACGGCGGTGCGTGCGGCATCCATCGCAACGTTTCCGCCGCCGATCAGTGCAACCTTCTTTCCCTTAAGATCAGGCGCATCACTGCTTGCAACAAGCTGAAGAAAATCGGCTGCCGCGATAACGTTCTTCGCATCATTGTTTTCCATGGGCATAAGGTTTCCGAGCTGTGCTCCGAGACCGAGGAAAACTGCGTCATGCCCCGCACGCAGATCTTTAAACGTTATATCCCGTCCTATCTTTGTACCATAGTGCATCGTGATATCACCTGCTTTGATTATGGCGGCGATATCCTGATCGAGCCTCTCTTTCGGAAGCCTGTATTCGGGAATACCGTATCTGAGCATTCCTCCTGCCTTCTCATGTTCCTCATATACATCAACCGTATGTCCCATGAGTGCAAGATAATACGCACATGTCATTCCGGAAGGACCGGCTCCGACAACGGCTATCTTCTTACCCGTCTTAACGTTGGCGGCGGGATTGTCGACCGTATCAGCATTTGCATTATCAACGGCGTATTTCTTGAGGCCTCTGATGTTTATCGGGTCATCGACAAGCGTCCTGCGGCATTTTCTCTCGCACGGATGCTCACATACGAATGCACATGCCGTCGGGAACGGATTCCTGTCTCTTATCACTTTAACGGCATCGGAATACTTTTCCTCTTTGATCAGTGAGATATACCCGGGAACATCAACATGTGCCGGACAGAGCGTAATGCACGGCGTTGTCTGGATAACGTTCTCCACGCATTTCCTGTTCATGATGTGGCTCTCATATTCATCCGCAAACTGTGTCAGCGAATCAAGGATGAGATTGGCACCGACCACACCGACCGCGCAGTCTGCGGTCCGAGCGATCATGCGGCATTTTTCTTCCATGAGTTTGAGTGTTTCTTCATCTCCGTCCCCGTTAAGGATCGACTTGAGATAATAATCGACCTCGCCGAGACCGTCTCGGCAGGGAACACATTTTCCGCAACTCTGATTCATGGAAATGTGAAGCAGCGACCTGTACAGCGCCAGCGGGCACATACCCGGCGGATATGATGTCATTCTGGATCTGAACTTTCTCAGAGTGACGTCTATCCTTTCATTCATATTTCCTCTTTTGGCAAGCTTTCGCACAGCTCTCCTCCTGATAAATCCATCTTCTGAATTATTGGTTATCCGAGTTTTACTATCGCATCTTTTATGCGCCTGATCGACTCTTCTTTTCCGAGTACTTCCATAAGTTCCGTCGCCCCGCCGGGTGTCATCTGTTTGCCCGAGAGCGCAGTTCTTATCGGCCACATGACAAAGCCTGTCTTGTATTCTTTTTCCGTCGCAAAGTCAGACAGGAGTTTGAAAAGGCTGTCGTTTGAAAAATCGTCGCAAGCCTCAAGAAGCGGCAGGACATCATTCAAAAGCGCAAGCGAAGATGCGGCATCCGTCTTCATTTTCTTGTGGGTATACATGGATATGTCGTAATCGGGCACCTCTTCGAAGAAATCAACATGATCTTTTATGTCCGGGAAGATCTCTATCCTTGTTCTGACCATTTCCGCGATCTTCTTAAGGTCCAGATCTTTTTTGATAACATCTCGAAGATAAGGCAGGGCCATCTCATAAAAGATGTCCGGATCCATTGCCTTGAGATATTCGCCGTTCATCCACTTGAGCTTGGTGTAATCAAAAACGGCAGGTGATTTGCTCATCTTCGTATAATCAAACTTCTCTATGAGTTCCTTAAGGCTCATGATCTCAACGTTGTCTTCGGGTGACCATCCGAGAAGCGCCACAAAGTTAACGACCGCTTCCGATACAAAACCTGCTTCGATCAGATCCTCATATGACGAGTGTCCGCTCCTCTTTGAAAGCTTTTTATGCTCCTCATCCGTGATCAGCGGGCAGTGGACATACACCGGGATATCCCAGCCGAAAGCTTCATACAGTCTGTTGTACTTGGGTGTCGACGAAAGATACTCGTTACCGCGTACAACATGCGTTATACCCATCAGATGATCATCGATGACGTTCGCGAAATTGTATGTCGGATAGCCGTCGGACTTGATCAGTATCATGTCATCAAGTTCGGCATTGTCAACGGTTATGTCTCCGTATATTTCATCATGGAATGTTGTTGTTCCCTCCTGCGGGTTGTTCTGCCTGATGACATAGGGCATACCGCTTGCAAGGTTCTTCTCTATCTCCTCTTTTGACAGCGACAGGCAGTGTTTATCGTAAACACTGATCTCCTTGTCCCCGACCGTCGTTGTCAGCCCTTCAAGCCTCTCCTTTGTACAGAAGCAGTAATATGCCTTGCCCTCATCAATGAGCTGCTTTGCATATTTCAGATATATCCCCGAAGCCTGGCGCTCACTCTGGACATACGGTCCGCATCCGCCGTCCTTGTCCGGACCTTCATCATGAACAAGGCCGGTCTTTTCCATCGTTCTGTATATGATATCCACCGCGCCTTCAACGTATCTTTCCTGATCCGTATCCTCTATACGCAAAAGAAACTGACCGTTTTCATGCTTTGCGATCAGAAATGCATATAATGCGGTACGAAGGTTTCCCACGTGCATCCTGCCGGTGGGACTTGGTGCAAATCTTGTTCTTACTGTTTTCATGTGAAATCCCGCTTTCTGTCATAATCGCGCCCCGCAGGGGACACTTATATAATTATATAATAATTTGACAAAATTGACAGTAGAAAAAAACGCTGATTGTTGCTAAACTAATTGTTGGTTTTGCAATCAAGAATATAAAGGCAGGAAAGATCATGGCTGAACATATGGATATCGAAGACATAAGACCGGTAGCGCCTCTTGGACTCATTGTCCACGACAGCTGCAAAGAGCTCGGATACGCCGTTGATAAGCGGCTGGCCGAATACCGCAGACATCAGAATCTGAAAAATCGTGATTCCGGTGTTTTCTTCGGATATGAAAAGGATTCATACATAATAGACTGTGAATGGCCCCGCTTCGGTACAGGCGAAGGCAAAGCCAGACTGAATGACACCGCAAGAGGAAAAGATATCTACATTCTGACCGACGTCATCAATCACAGCATCTCTTTTACCGTAAACGGATTCGTTCACTATATGTCACCCGATGATATATACATGGATCTTAAAAGGGTCATTGCCGCGATCGGCGGCAAAGCTCACAGGATCACGGTCGTAATGCCTTTCCTGTATGAATCGCGCCAGCACAAGAGAACATTCAGGGAGTCTCTTGACTGCGCCATGGCTCTTGCCGAGCTTGCCGACATGGGCGTCAACGATGTGATCACATTTGACGCGCATGATCCCAAAGTTCAAAACTCTACTCCGCTCTGCGGTTTTGACAACTTTACTCCCCCTTATGAGTTCGTTTCATCGCTGATACATTATGAACGTGATCTCATTATAGACAAGGATCATCTGATCGTTATCAGTCCCGATGAGGGTGCTCTTGACCGTGCCGTATACTTTGCGGGTGTTCTTGGTGTCAACACGGGTATGTTCTATAAGAGAAGGGACTACACCAAAGTCATTAACGGCAAAAATCCCATCGTTGCCCATGAGTTTCTCGGTGATAATATCGACGGCAAAGATGTCATCATCATAGATGATATGATCAGTTCCGGCGGAAGTATGATAGATACGGCAAAGCAGCTCAAGGGAATGAATGCGAAACGTGTTTACATATGCTGCACCTTTGGTCTGTTCACGGAAGGGATCGAGCAGTTCGACAAGGCTTATGATGAGTGTGTATTCGAAAAGATCGTCTGCACGAACCTTTGCTATCATGATCCTATAATCAATTCAAGGCCGTACTTCATCGAAGCGGACATGAGTGAGTTCCTTGCCACCGTCGTTGATTACATGAATCATGACATCGCAATGTCAAAGGTACACACCAACACCGAAAAGATACAGGACGTCCTGAGCAAATACAACAAGCGTCTGGAAATGGAGTTTCTGGCAGACGACAAATCCTATGCCGTATAGTAAAATGCGTTTTTATACCATTTGAAGTCATCGCCTTCTATCGCGACAACATCAAATCTCATTTTTGCATCGGCAGGGATCTTCCTGCAAACCCTGTAATAATCGGCAACTTTGGATATTTTACCGGCTTTTTTGTGATCGACCGCTTCTTCGGGATTACCGAACGAAGCGGTTTTTCTGTATTTGACCTCAACAAAAACGAAGAACTCTTCGTCCTTCGCTATTATGTCTATCTCGCCGAAACGGCTTCTGAAATTCATTTCTTTAATCTGAAGACCGCACTGCGTCAAAAATCTTGCGGCTTCATCTTCCCATCTGGACCCTGTCTGTCTCTTGTTCATTGATCCTTTACTACTTAAGCTTACTGCGGAGTTTTTCCATATTGTCGACGAATACGAGTATCTCGGCCACGACCTCATACAGCTCGGGCGGGATATACTCTCCTATATCGAGCTTTGACAGTGTACCGGCCAGTTTAGCATCCTCATGTATCGGAACGTCATTTTCTTTTGCCTGTTCTATTATACGTTCCGCGATCTTTCCGCGACCGGTGGCAACTATCTTGGGTGCCAGGTCGGTAGGATCGTATTCAATGGCGACAGCCTGTTTGATTTTCTTTTCTTTTTCTTCTGCCATATCAAGCCCTGACGTCAAATCTCATCTTCGAAACGATGACTTTTGCGTCCTCATGCATCTCTTCCTTTGTGAACTCATCGGTTATCGGTGTGATCGGCTTGTTCGGATCCTTCTGCGAAACCTTCATGCTCGTATCATAACCTTTTTCCGTCAGCCTCTTTGTCAGTTCATCTATGTGCGCTTCGACAAACTCCAGAAGTTCTTCCGTCTGAAGATAGAAATTGGTCGATACTTTTGTGTAGTTACGCATCGAAACATATACGTCCATCGGTCCCAGATGCTCCATATCAAGATGAAGAAGCGCCGAATAGTTCCCGTCTTTGTTTGCAAGATTCTTTTTGTTCGTGTAAACATACAGCTCGCCGTTGGCATCCTCTCCCGCCATCTTGAGCGGAAGCTGGACATAGTTGACGAATTCATTGAGCTGGTTCATAAAGTTCACATTATCGGAAAGTGATGATGCCGATTGGGCGACCGGAGAGTCACTCCGTCCGATGTTTTCCATCAGCTGAGTGATCTTTGCACTCGTCTTCTGAATCCTGTCATAGAGTTCTTCTATCTTGCCCTTTTGTGCAACTTCTTCCGGTCTTACCGACATCTGTGATTTGACACTGTCCTTGATGAGTTTGGTAAAACCGTCAGACTTCAAAAGCTCATTCAGTTTTTCCGTGATCTTGAGTTTGAGCTGTTTTGCGGCATATTCCGGGTTATTGGCAATATTGGCAGCATCCGTGGCCTCAGTCGTAGTTGCAGCGCCGCTTGCGGCATCCCCCTTCTGTCCGGCAGCAAGAGCATCAACGTCACTTTGAGCTGCGGCACTCAGTTTTTCCTCATCGGCTGATTCCGATGCCTCCTCGGAATAAGCGGCAAGCTCCGCTTCGATCACCTTGACGTTTTCCGGGGGATACTCGCTTACGAGTTCCTTTACCGCTTTCATGATCTGCGAAGGATCAAGAGGCTGTCTGATGTCAGATGCCTGCTCAGCCAGAAGAAGTAGGTCTGACAGCTGACCTGTCAGAGTCTGCTGCTCATTCGCGCTAAGTGTAATGTTTTCATTTATGATCTCTGCCTGTTCGTTTGCCTGCAGCGTGGCCGTATCGGGAGTAAATATCCCCTTTAAACCGGATATTATACCGTCAACCGTACTCTTTAGTGTTCCCGCTTCGGCACCTGCCTCAGTGTTTGCACCAACAGACGCTGTTTCGACTGGTGCCGTATTGTCCGTTGTCTGCGCTGTTTCCGCTGCCTGCGCCGTCTGCGCTTTCTGCGTTGCATCCGGCGCTTCTGCTGTCTGAACCATTTCAGGCGTAACGATCGCACCGTCCGCCATCACGCTCTTATCGGGCGTGATAGTCTCAAGACTGTCGGTATCGATAAGATCGAGTACTTCCTTTATGACCTCACCAGCAGTCATTCCCCCGAACATCTGCGCAGCATCCGGAGCCGATCCGCTGACCGCTTCCTTAAACACATCCGCAATTCCGTCGGCAACATTTTGAACATCGTTCGTTATCTGATGTTCAAAGCTGCGGTAATTATCAAACTGAATGACATTTGAATCCGTCAGCGGCATGTTAAGTTTAGTCATCTGAACTATTGATTCGGGTGAAACATTTGAATGAGCCGAAACGTTCCTGAACATTTCCCCGAGAGCCGCCCTGTTGACCGGCATACTTTCGCTCATCATCTTATCCGTCATTGCAAGCGTCGTATCATTTACCGGAAGACCTGCCGCACGAAGAGCCGATACGGCAGCATTATTGTTCGCCAGATTTGAGTACAGCGGTCTCAGCGACATCTGATTACCGGCACCCTTTGCCACCTCAAATGTCATCTTCATTCCGACCTCTACGTTGGCACTACCCTGAAGCTTTGCCGATATCGTCTGATCGTTTCCGAGGCGGATAGTCACTTCATTGCCGTCTTTTTCAACAATCTCACCTGTTATTGTTGAGCCCGCGGTAAGGCCTGAGTTTCTTGATGAAACGTAAGCCGAACCCGAACTGTTCCTGACGGACTCGGAAGATGCGCTTCCGTACACTCCCGATCTTCCCGGATCGGTGTTTATATAATTGCTGTTATCGATCGTAATGGACATATTCTTTCCTTATGGCCGGACGAAGTTTCCGATAAAACTTCTTCTGTGGATCGGGCACGGACCGAGCTCTTTTATCGCTTTTATGTGGTCAGCCGAACCATACCCTTTATTCTTCGCAAATCCGTATCCCGGATACTCTTTATCCATGTCTTCCATGATGCGGTCACGGGTCACCTTTGCGATTATGCTCGCTGCAGCGATGGAACAGCTCTTGGCGTCGCCTTTTACTATCGGTATCTGGCGGATATCGACCTGCGGTATCGTAACAGCATCGTTTAATAATATATCGGGTTTTACGGCAAGTTTCATAATGGCACTTCGCATGGCTTCATACGTTGCCTGAAGGATGTTTATCTCATCGATCCTGGTATGATCCACTATACCAACGGCTGCAGCAACGGCCTTTTCAAATATAACGTCATAAAGCTCGTCCCTCTTTGCCGCGCTCAGCTGCTTCGAATCGTTAAGATACAGTATCCTCTCATCTTTCGGTAAAATCACGGCACCCGCAACGACAGGCCCCGCAAGAGGACCTCTTCCCGCCTCATCTATTCCGCAGATAAAAGAATAACTGCTGTAATTCTTTTCGAATGATAACATGCGTTCGGTACGTTCTATCTCAGCCTCATACTTTTTGATCATACCTGTTGCTTTATCGACAAGTTGAATAACACCCCTTCTGTCATCGCCGGAGTATTGTTCGATAAACTGCTCATATTCGCCGGTTTTCAGATTATTAAATTTTGATTTGATGTCACCGATGCTCTCGGACATTTCTATACCGCCTGTTTCATATATATTGTTATCATTGCTTTGCATGCCACTATATATTGTGGTCATTCAGAAAAACTTTATCTTTTTCAGAGGAAGTATCCGCAGAAACATTCTGCCTGTTATTTTTGTCGAAGTAACGATCCCTACCTCCTCATACCTGGAATCGATACTCTCCTTACGGTTGTCACCGACAACAAAATACTCTCCGACCGACAGTTCGATCGGCGAGGATGCGATCCCGGCATATTCGGGCGCATCGAGACCTTTGACATCCTCCAGTTCTTTGCCGTCGATAAGGAACTTGCCGTCAACTATCTGTACGGTTTCAAAAGGAAGCCCTATGACACGTTTAATCAGTTCCTCTTTTGAACCTTTCTGCTTAAATACTATGATATCAAATCTTTTGGGATCACGGAACCGATAAGAGATCTTGTCGATTATCACGCTGTCTTCCGGCTCGAGCGTATGTTCCATTGAATGATTGTGAACACGGACACGTTCCACAACATATTTAGACATGAGCAGTGCTATAACAAGAACCGCAAGTATGAACAGACCGGTACTCAGTATACCGGAGTATGCGCCTTTCATGCGTTTTTTCTTCTTTACTGCCGCCACCTGTTCCCCCTAAGGCATCTCAAGCGTTATCCTGCCGAGCTTACCCGATCTGAACTCATCAAGGACTATCCTGGCAGCCTTGTCATAATCAACCGAACTGCCCTTTTTCAGGCATCCTCTTTTAAGTGCAATGTTTTCAAGTATGACTGTTGCATCTTCCCCTTCATCTGTTTCAAACCTTGAATACAGTGTTCCGGGATATCTGCTCTTAAGAATATCTATCAGCTTCAGTGACAATTCCGCCGGGTCCAGTATCTCGTCATTTATTGAACCGATAAATGCTATATTAAGACCGGTGGCCTCATCATCAAACTTGGGCCACAGTATTCCGGGCGTATCAAGGAGCTCAACATTCTTATCGAGTCTGATCCACTGTTTTCCCTTTGTGACTCCGGGCCTGTTTCCTGTCTTTGTACTCGCTTTTTTTGTCAGGGAGTTAATGAACGTTGATTTTCCTACATTTGGGATCCCTGCGACCATTGCCCTGACAGGCCTTCCTATGATGCCTTTTTTGCGGTCCTTCTCGATCTTGGCCTTACAGGCTTCTTCTATGGACTTGTTTATCGACGCAAATCCGTTACGGTTCCTCGAATCGATCGGAAGAGCTATGATGCCGTTGTCCTCAAAATACTTCTTCCACTCATCATTTGCCCTGCTGTCGGCAAGATCGGCCTTGTTAAGAAGCACAAGCCTTGATTTTCCTTTTGCCAGCTCATCTATATCCGGATTACGGGATGACCTTGGGATCCTTGCATCAAGAAGCTCTATGACAAGATCAATGAGCTTCATGTCTTCCTGCATCATCCTCTTTGCTTTTGTCATATGTCCGGGATACCACTGAACCTGCATCATTCAACCCTCCCGGCCGGCTTGTTCTTGTATTTGAGATGATACCAGGCTTTTCCCTCTATCATTCCTCTGCTTATGTTTCCTATGTTGGCGCTTCTCGAATCCTCGGAGTTTTTCCTGTTGTCCCCGAGCACAAAGTATTCATCGGCTCCGAGCACTATCTCGGATGCGGCAACACCGGGATCCCTTGTATCATCTGCCTTGTCCTGCGTATATACGGCACCGTTTATAACGACTTTTCCCTGCACGATCTGAACCTTGTCCCCGGGAGTCGCTATGACTCTTTTTACCGACAGATGAGCGTTTTCGTTTCCGTTAGGACGAAATACTATGACATCTCCCTGCCGGGGCGAGGAAAACTGATATGCGATCTTGTTGATCAGAACTTCCTGTCCGTTTGAAAGTGACGGCTCCATGGACTCACCTATCACGCTCGTCCTGATCCCGAATGCAAAAACAAGCGCCACTCCGAGAAACAGCGCGATGAATACAAGGAAGATCCACTGGATCACCTGGTAGAATATGTTGATATTTATCTTTCTCTCGCGATTGATGTAAGAAAGCGATGGGCCGCTCTGCGAGAGCGAACGTCTTCGTGCCACTTGGGATACCTCTTTTTCTAAAACAAGAAGCACCTGCATTAAGCAAGTGCTTCATGATAATCTGTCTATTAGCGGATGAGCTCTTTAACCTTAGCACTCTTACCGGAACGTTCTCTCAAGTAGAAGAGCTTAGCCCTGCGGACTTTACCGCGTCTTGTTACCTCGATCTTCTCAACACTGGGTGAGTGAAGAGGCCATGTCTTTTCTACTCCCACGCCGTTTGAATTCTTGCGGACCGTGAATGTCTCGCGGTTTGATCCGCCCTGGCGCTTGATCACAGTTCCTTCGAATACCTGGATCCTTTCGCGGTTTCCTTCCTTGATCTTGGCGTAAACCTTAACGGTATCGCCGATCGAGAACTCGGAAATGTTTTCCTTGAGCTGTTCCTGCTCGATCTCTTTGATAATGTTGTTCATTTCTTTCCTCCTGTTGATCCGGACGTTCTTAACCGATCGCGGCAGAGGACCGTCTTTTTTCTTAGCAGCCTTGATATATTACCACATGATCACTGTGATTGCAAGTATTTATCGTACAAATCGGGCCGGCGGTGCCGCGTACGCTCGAGAGCCTGTTCGTGGCGCCATGCGTCGACCTTTGCGTGATCACCGGATAACAGTATTTCCGGAACCCGGCGGTCATGCCATATTTCCGGCCTGGAATACTGCGGATACTCGAGCAGTCCGTCGGAAAACGACTCGTACTCCGAAGAATCATCGTTATGAAGCACTCCGGGAACAAGGCGGGATACCGCGTCCACAACTATCATTGCGGGAAGCTCGCCGCCGGTGAGAACATAGTCTCCTATTGAGATGTTATCGGTCACGATCTCGTCGAGAACGCGCTCGTCGATCCCCTCGTAGTGTCCGCACAAAAGTATCAGGTCTTCTTCCTTTGACAGCTCCTGCGCTATGCTCTGGTCAAATACACGCCCCTGAGGTGTCATATAAATGACCCTGACGGGCTTTGATAATTCTCTTCGCTTACCGATGCGCTTAACTATATCTTCATAACACAGATACACAGGCTCTGCCTGCATGAGCATACCGGCTCCCCCGCCGTATGTGTAATCATCTACCTTATTATGTTTGTTGAATGCAAAATCCCTTATATTGACAGCTTCTATATCAAGCAGCCCGGCTGTCCTGCCCCTTCCGATTATGCTCTCGGACAGAGCGTTTTCAACCATCTCGGGAAACAACGTCATTATATGAAAATGCATAACATCTACCCGTTTTACCGATCCAGAAGTCCCGGAAGGACATGTATCTTCATGAAACCTCCCTCAACATCCACATCAAGAACGCACTCTTTAATAGCAGGAAGGAGGAGATCCCTTCCGTCCTCAAGTTCTATCTCATACACATCGTTCGCACCCGTTTCGATAACGTTTCTTATCGTGCCGGATACGCCAAGCTCCTCATCCGCGGCTTTCATACCGATAAGATCCGCGATAAAATATTCATCCTTTCCGGGTTTGACGGCATCGCAGCGCGTGACGAAAATGCCCTTCTGCACATATTTTGCGACCGATTCAACACTGTCATGATCTTTGAACTTAAGGATCACAAACTGCTTGAAAAACTTCGCTCCTTCACACTCAAGTTCCACATATCCGCATCCCGTATCAAGAAGCGTCTTCCTGAGCTTCTTGAACCGCTTCACGTCATCGGTCATCGGGAATACCTTGACCTCTCCGTGTACCCCGTGAGGCTTTGTTATAACCCCTATCTGTAATACTTCTTCCAAAAAAACGCTCCTTAACTCTGCTGTAATACATACTGAGCTGACGAATTCATCGCCAGCTCAGTATCTTTTCCAGATAAAACGTCACTGTACTATGTCGACCAGGACTTTTTTCGGAAGGTCTGCGGATGCCGCCTTAACGACACCTCTGATCGCCTTGGCGATCCTTCCCTGTTTACCTATGACCTTTCCCATATCCTGAGGGGCAACTTTCAGTTCGATCACGATGGATCTGGAATCTTCTTTTTCGGTTACGACAACCTGGTCGGGATTTTCAACCAGAGCTTTTGCGATAACCTCAACAAGTTCTTTCATAGTATCCCTCCGCAATCAGTCTTATTTCCCGATACCTGCAAGCTTGAAGAGCTTTCCTACAACCTCTGTGGGCTGAGCACCGTTTTCGAGCCATTTCTTTGCCTTCTCGGCATCGATCTCGTATTTGGAAGGATCCGATGAAGGATCGTATGTTCCGATCTCCTCGATACATCTTCCGTCTCTGGGGCTTCTTGAATCAGCCACGATGATCCTGTAAAAAGGAGCCTTCTTCTGACCCATTCTGCGTAATCTGATCTTTACTGCCATTTTTTCATTCCTCCATATAGATAAATTAGTTTTTTATTCAAAACGGGAGTTTAAATCCGCCTCGTTTTCCCATCATTCCGGGCATGCGCTTCATCATCTTCTGCGCTTCCTTAAACTGTTTGACAAGCCTGTTCACCTCGGCTATATCAACGCCTGCGCCTTTTGCTATCCTGTGCTTTCTCGACGGGTTCAGGAGATCCGGGTTCTGTCTCTCCTTCGGCGTCATGCTCAGCACGATCGCTTCGGTCCTTGCCATCTTCTTCTCATCTATCTGATCGGCCAGATTACCCATCTTTGCGCCCTTCGGGAGCATACCGCCCATACCGGGGAGAAGCGACATCACCGATGCCAGACCGCCCATCTTCTTCATCTGGTTCATGCTCTCCAGGTAGTCCTCGAAATCGAACTTACCCTTTTTGAGCTTCGCTGACATCTTCCTTTCCTGATCAGCATCTATCTGCTCGCCTGCCTTTTCAATGAGGCTGAGCACATCGCCCATTCCGAGTATCCTCGAGGCCATCCTGTCCGGATGAAAATCGTCGAGGTCCGTGAGCTTTTCGCCCATACCGACGAAAAGGATCGGCTTGCCTGTCACTTCCCTTACGGAAAGCGCCGCACCGCCTCTTGCATCGCCGTCCATCTTCGAAAGAACGACTCCGTCGATACCTATCTTCTCATTGAATGTCTCGGATACGTTAACGGCTTCCTGACCTGTCATGGCATCAACAACAAGAAGTGTCTGATGGACTTCTGTTGTTTCCTTGATGCGCACGAGTTCATCCATCAGCTCATCATCGATCTGCAGACGTCCCGCCGTATCGATGATAACGACATTATCGCCGTTTGATGTAGCCGCATCCATTGCGCCTTTTACTATCTTAACGGGATCCTTTTCGCCTTCGATCCCGAAGAAATCCGCATTGACCTTTTCGGCATTGACCTTCAGCTGTTCATATGCCGCAGGCCTGTAAACATCGCATGCAACAAGGAGACTCTTCTTGCCCTTCTTGGCAAGCTTTGCCGCGATCTTTGCCGCACTCGTCGTTTTACCCGAGCCCTGAAGGCCGCACATCATGATGACCGTCTTGGCCTGTCCCGGCCGGAATGAAAGCTCTGTTATCTCGCTTCCCATAAGCGCGGTCATCTCTTCGTTGACTATCTTGATGACGCTCTGTCCGGGATTGAGTCCGTTAAGAACATCGCTTCCGACTGCACGCTCTTCTACGCTCTTTATAAAACGCTTTACGACCTTGAAGTTAACGTCTGCCTCAAGGAGCGCCATCTTGACCTCGCGAAGCGCATGCTTTACATCGAGTTCGGTAAGTCGTCCCTTCCCTTTAAGGTCCTTGAAAACGTTCTGAAGTTTATCGGTAAGGCTCTCAAATGCCATAATGTCTTCCTGTTAGTTTACGTCAGAGAGTATCTATCATCTCCTGCGCAAGCTTTCTGACGTTTTCATCATCGGTAAGTGTCTCGATCCTGTGCGCCTTTTCCTTAAGGATACTGAACTTTTCGACAAGGCCGAGCTTCTCCTCGTACCCTTCGAGTATCTTATCGCAGCGCTTTAACAGATCGTGAACTCCCTGCCTTGAAATATTGTATTCTTCCGCCAGTTCCGAAAGAGAACAGTCATTATAGACAGCATCCTCATAGATCGTCTTCTGATGGTCCGTCAGAAGTTCTCCGTAGAAATCATATAACAGATTCTTTTTTGCGATATTGTCCATAACATTCGCTAGTTTACAGCAATAAAAAACGGGTGTCAAGTATTTTTTCTTGACACCCGTTTCTGTCCATTATGATCAATGGATATAATAGCGTCCGCTGTTGCCGGCATCCTCTTCAGGTCCCATCCATCTCATCTCTTTAAGACTGAATTCAGGATCCTCTCTCTGCCATTCTCTCTGATGCTGATAATTGTCAAAAGCAAGGTCAAATGAATAGTTGAGCGTATTCAGATTGGTATTGAATGCCGCTGCCTTTGCATTTGCATCTGCCGTCTGCTTTGCGTAATCAGCTTTTAAAGCATTGAGCTTTGCGGTAAGATCATCGATCTGAGCCTGCATCTGAAGACCCGAAGCAAGCATCGTCTGGTATCCCGCAAGAGCCTTCTCAACATTCTGTATCTGCTGAAGTGTTGCATTTGCGATGTTTGCAGCACCGTCAGCATCCATCTTTGAAGCCTTGAGAGTCGTCAGATTCTCAACCGCTGCCCTGTTTGCCCAGAACTTATCCTCAAAAGCGCCCCTGTCATTGATGTTGTTAAGATAAGTCTTTGCGTTGTTGAGCTGGGCAAGACACCAGTTGCTGACATTTACAGCATTATTGTAATCAAATGCTGCCTTCTCATACTGAAGCTGTGAATGCGCCGGATCAGCCTTGATGGCGTTGAATGCTGCAAGAAGAGCTGCCTCATTTGCCTTTGCTGCTTCATAAGCCTGTGTGGCCTTAGCGATGTTACCGTTTGCATCATTGATGATGTCATACGTGCACGGAAGAGCCGCCTTAACATCTGCAGGTGCTGCCGCAAAAAGCACTCCCGCAAGCATTGCTCCCGTTAATAACATAACTGCCTTTTTGATCATTTCTCCACCTCATTTCCGGTAAGTCACGGGGAAAACCCCATATAACACATCTATTTTACTACGTTTTTTACCATTGCACAATAGGAAATTCCGTATTAAATGCTCGTTCTGACCACCTTGGGCTTGTAACCCGTCTTTTCAAGCGAATCGAGTATCTGGTTCTTATGCTGCGTCCCGAACGCTTCGAGCGTTATACGCAGTTCAACCGCCGCGTTCCTGTTTGTCGATACGAACTGGTTATGCTCAAGCTTGATAACGTTTCCGTTTTCCTTGGCGATAACGTTCGCAACCCTTGACACCTCACCCGGCTTGTCGGGAAGAAGCACCGAAACGGTGAAAATCCTGTCCCTCATGATCAGTCCCTGCGATACAACTGAAGACATCGTGATGACATCCATGTTTCCGCCGGAGAGGATCGAGACTACTCTCTTGTTCTTTACTTTCAGATGATCGAGGGCCGCAACCGCCAGAAGGCCCGAGTTCTCAACGATCATCTTATGATTTTCGACCATGTCGAGAAAAGCAACGATAAGCTCTTCATCGGGTATTGTGATGATCCTGTCTATGTTCTTTGCAACATACGGGAAGATGACTGATCCCGGCGTCTTGACCGCGGTACCGTCGGCTATCGTGGAAACACCCGGAAGGGATACGACTTTACCCGCATCGATCGAAGCCTTCATGCATGCGGCTCCTTCGGGTTCCACGCCGATGACCTTGATCTTCGGATTGAGCATCTTGGCAAAGGTCGATACACCTGCCGCCAGTCCGCCGCCACCGATCGGAACAAGTATATAGTCAACGACCGGAAGATCGCGGAAGATCTCCATCGCTATCGTTCCCTGACCTGTAGCGACAACGGGATCATCGAACGGATGGATGAACGTATAGCCTTTTTCCTTTGCAAGCTCAAGTGCCTTGTCACAGGCTTCATCGTATACATCTCCGAAAAGGATGACCTCGGCACCGAGATTCTTCGTACGGTTGACCTTAATGAGCGGAGTTGTCGTCGGCATCACGATGACAGCCTTTGTTCCGAAAGCCTTGGCCGCATATGCGACTCCCTGAGCATGATTGCCTGCAGAAGCGGTGATTATGCCTTTCTTCCTCTCGGTCTCCGACATCTTGCTCACTTTATAGTAGGCGCCGCGAAGCTTGTATGCGCCCGTCATCTGCATATTCTCGGGCTTGAGGTAAACCTTGTTGCCGGTCCTCTCGCTCAGATATGCGCTGTAGACAAGCTTGGTATCTTTTGTGACTTCCTTGACGATCTCGCTAGCCTCTTCAAATCTGTCAAGCGTCATCATGTCTTTATTCTTCTTCTGATTCGCCGGCATCTTTTTCGGCTCCTTCCTTAAAAAACAATGCTTTTACGTATGCATCGGCATCAAACTTCTGCAGATCGTCTATTCCTTCACCGACGCCGATGTATTTGACCGGGATCGACAGCTCCGACTGGATGGCGATCGCGATACCGCCCTTCGCTGTACCGTCGAGTTTTGTAAGTATGACACCCGATACGGGTGTAACTTCCCTGAACTGTCTTGCCTGTTCAAGAGCATTCTGTCCGGTAGTCGCATCAAGCACTATAAGCGTTTCCCTGTATGCATCCGGGTATTCCCGCTCGATGACCCTGCTCATCTTTCCGAGCTCTTCCATCAGGTTCTTCTTGTTGTTCAGTCTTCCCGCCGTATCCACGAGAAGTATGTCTGTGGCGCGGCTTTTGGCGGAGTTTACCGCATCGTAAACGACCGATGACGGATCCTGTCCGTCCCTGCCCGCAATAAGCTGTGCTCCGCTGCGCTCTGCCCATACCGATAACTGTTCCTGTGCGGCAGCCCTGAACGTATCCGCCGCGGCTATCATAACGGAAAGTCCGCGCGATCTGTACTGCGACGCGAGTTTTCCGATCGTTGTCGTCTTGCCGACGCCGTTGACACCGACAATGAGTACGACCGACTTTCTTTTCTCGAACTCGTAATCCTGCTCGCATGTCGACATGGCTTCCTTAACCTTGTCGACCATATGCCTTCCGAGAGCCTTGGGCTTTTTTATGTGATCATAATACTCGTCCCTTTTCAGGCCGTCGATGATATTCTGTGTAGCCCCTACTCCGATGTCCGACAGTATAAGGAGTTCCTCCAGGTCGTCATACAGATCGTCATCGATCCTGTCCCTGTCGAAAACCTCAGCCAGATCATCATCAAGCTTTGCTCTTGTTTTTGAAAGTCCTCCGAAGAGTTTATCAAAAAGCGCCATTGTCAGTCGTCCAGATCCTTATCTATGAGATTCACGGAAACGAGTGCGGACACACCCTTTTCCTGCATCGTTATACCGTACAGCCTGTCGGCTTTTTCCATCGTTCCTCTTCTGTGAGTGATGACGATGAACTGTGTATGCTTGGTCAGCTTATTGAGATAACCCGCAAATCTGCCGACGTTTGACTCATCAAGTGCCGCCTCGATCTCGTCGAGCAGACAGAACGGTGAAGGTTTCAGATTCTGGATCGCAAACAGCAGAGCGA
>JAEEGL010730983.1_pt1 | contig 20875 bp, 30 predicted proteins | sample 9134231 | NCBI WGS metagenome assembly JAEEGL01 (sample SAMN16246548, study PRJNA631951) | gut metagenome | biome: gut microbiome; feature: rumen; material: fiber-attached | host: Bos | place: Iran: Karaj | collected 2018-10
AAAAAGAGCCATCCAATCGGATGACTCTCTTGTATAATGCTTTGTAATCTAGTATAGAGAAACGATTATCTCTTGCTGAACTGAGGTGCACGACGTGCCTTCTTTAAACCGTACTTCTTTCTTTCCTTCATACGAGGGTCTCTTGTAAGATATCCGGCCTTCTTAAGTGTAGGTCTGAAATCTTCATCAACAGTAAGAAGCGCACGAGCGATACCGTGACGTACGGCACCTGCCTGACCTGTGAATCCGCCACCCTTTACGGTGATGACAGCATCATACTTATCAGCTGTCTCTGTAGCTGCAAGAGGCTGACGAACGATAACCTTTAATGTCTCAAGTCCGAAGTAATCGTCAATGTCTCTTTTATTGATAGTTATATTGCCCTTACCGGGTACTAAATATACGCGAGCGATAGAGGACTTTCTTCTACCGGTTCCGTAATACTTTGCTGCTTTTGCTTTAGCCTTAGCCATTGTCCTAATCTCCTTTCAGTCCTCTTAGAATGTTAATACTTCAGGCTTCTGAGCTTCATGCTTGTGCTCGGGTCCTGCGTAAACGAAAAGTTTCTTTAACATCTGACGTCCTAAAGGTCCCTTGGGAAGCATACCCTTAACTGCGGTCTCAACAACCTCAGTGGGCTTTGTAGCCAACTTCTCACGAAGAGAAACTTCAGTAACACCGCCAACATAATCAGAGTGACGGAAATACATCTTCTGATCAAGCTTTCTGCCGGTTACTGCAACCTTTTCAGCGTTAACAACTATTACATAATCGCCTGTATCAACATGAGGTGTAAAGGCGGGTTTGTTCTTGCCTCTTAAAACCTTGGCAATTTCACTTGCCATGCGTCCGAGGGTCATATCAGTAGCGTCTACCACATACCATTTTCTATCGATAGTATCGGGATTAGCCATAAATGTCTTCATGTTATTTCCTCCATACAAATTCATCGTAACAAGCGTTTCGATTTATACGCCGTACCGGGGCATTGGATGGGCATACTTATCTCGTCGCACCGAAACATTATATTATAAGCAAAGCTTGAATGTCAAGCCGAAAAATAGGGGTTTTTTCAACTTTTTACTCCATAAAGCGAAATTCTTTGAGCAAAAGTCCGTGTGCGGGTGCCGTCGGCCCCGCAGCTTCCCTGTTTAACGCTTCCATAGCGGCTTTGACATAACCTTCGTCTTTTCGCTTTAAGCCCACTTCTATGAGTGTACCGGCTATTATCCTTACCATGTTGTATAAGAACCCGTTGCCGCTCACTCTTATAAAAACTTCATCGTGTTCTTTGACCACATCGATACCCGTAATGTTCCTTACAGTCGTCTCCGCGGTCGTGTATATGCTCGAAAAACTCTTAAAATCATGTTCTCCCACGAGACACCTTGAAGCTTTCTTCATTGCTTCAACATCAAGAGGTTTCGATATATGGTAATAATATAGCCTTTTGGTCGGCGGCATGAAATCCGCATTCCAGATCCTGTATTCGTAAGTCTTCTCGGTAAGCATATGCCTGGGATGAAAATCATCAGGCACTTCTTTGGACCACACTGCCCTTATATCATCGGGAAGTCTTGTGTTTAAGGCAAAAGAAACCTTCTCGCCGGGCATTCTCGCATCCGTATCGTAAACCGCCATATTGCAAAGGGCATGAACGCCCGCATCGGTTCGGCTTGCGCCTATCACGCGTATTTCCTCCCCGTGAATATCGGATAACGCCTTATTAAGTTCTCCTTCGATCGTGGGAGCGTTGTCCTGAAGCTGCCAGCCCGAATAGGCTGTTCCGTCATAGGCAACACACAAAAGAACACGTTTCATTAAAAAATTATCCTTACAGCTATTATGACAGAAAGATACATGAAAATAGCAAGATACGCCATTGCGTCGTTTTTCTTGTACTTTAAAGGCTTCATCTTGGTGCGCCCGTCACCGCCTCTGTAACATCTTGCCTCCATTGCCATGGCAAGGTCGTTGGCACGTCTGAATGCCGACACAAACAAAGGTACAAGAACGGGTACAAGACTTTTGACTTTTTTAACAAGGCTTTTACTTTCAAACTCTGCGCCTCTTGCCATCTGCGCCTTCATTATCTTGTCCGCTTCCTCGGTAAGGATCGGAATAAAACGAAGCGCGATCGACATCATCATTGCGATCTCGTGTACCGGTACCTTGATGACCTTTAAAAAGCCGAGCCCTTTCTCCATACCGTCGGTCAGATTATTCGGCGTCGTGGTGAGCGTCATTATGGACGAACCGACGATAAGGAACGAAAGCCTTATGGCCATGAAACCCGCGGTGCGTATACCTTCCTTTGTGATGTTAAGCTTCCGGAAACTCCATATTACTTCTCCCTGGCTTAAAAACAGATTACATACCACTGAAAGGATAAGCAAAAACACTATGGCTCTCATACCCTTTACAATGTACTTAAGCGGTACCTTTGAAAGCCTTATCGCGATGATAAGAAAGATCATCGCCGGAATATATCCTATGAAATTGTCCGTTATAAAGAGCGAAACAAGGAAGATCAAAGTTCCGAACAGTTTCACTCTCGGGTCCAGTCTGTGAATCGGTGATTCGACAGGATAGTACTGACCCAGTGTTATATCCCGAAGCATTTACTTATAGTCTCCACGGCTTCGGATATATTGATGACATCCGTATCAACATCGAAGCCTTCTTTTCTTAATCGTACCATTGCCTTGGTAACTTCCGGAACCGACAGACCTATCTCATCGAGTTCGCGGGCGTGTTTAAACACTTCCCTCGGCACATCGTCGAATATTATACTGCCTTTATTCATAACAACGATCCTGTCGGCATGATCGGCCACATCCTCCATGGAGTGGCTTACCAATACTATGCTGCAGCCGCGTTCTTTACGTATATTATTCAGGATTTCCAGTATTTCGTCTCTTCCCGCAGGATCAAGCCCCGCCGTGGGCTCATCGAGCACAAGCACATCGGGCTCCATTGCAAGCACCCCGGCAATCGCAACCCTGCGCTTCTGGCCCCCGGAAAGATCGAACGGTGACTGATAGAAATATTCATCCTCTATCCCGACCTGCTTAAGTGCCGCAAAAGCCTTAAGTTCCGCATCCTTCTTGGAAAGGCCTTTATTTAGGGGGCCAAAGCAGACATCCGAAAAAACATCCTCGCCAAAAAGCTGGTGTTCCGGATATTGAAATACAAGACCCACATCTCCGCGAAGCTTTTTCAGCGAAAAATCGGAATCCGATATATCTTTGCCGTTATAATATATCTCTCCAGAAGTGGGCTTTATAAGGCCGTTTAAATGCTGTACCAGGGTGGATTTTCCCGAACCTGTGTGACCGATAAGACCTAAAAATTCACCATCGTTTATCACGATGTTAATGTCCTTAAGAGCCTTGCTCTCCATAGGGGTCCCGGGATTGTAGCTGTACGAAACATGATTGACTATTATCGACATCTCTTTAACGCCTCGCAAAGCTCATCCGCAGTAAGAATACCGTTCGGAATATCAAGCCCTTTCTTTTTAAGTCTGTATGCTAGTTCGGTAACCTGCGGAACCGAAAGCCTCAAAGCTTTAAGCTTTTCCACCTGTGAAAAAATCTCCCGGGGAGATCCTTCCATCTCTATATGTCCCTTATCCATAACAAATACTCTGTCCGCATGGATTATCTCGTCCATATAGTGGGTGATGAGTATTATCGTGATCTTTTCGACATCGTTAAGACCTCTTACGGCATTTATGACTTCTTTTCTGCCGACGGGATCGAGCATGGCCGTAGGCTCGTCAAGCACAATGCATTTGGGATGCATGGCAAGTACGCCCGCTATCGATACTCTCTGCTTCTGTCCGCCCGAGAGACGGTTGGGCGATGACTTCCTGTACTCATACATTCCCACAACCTTAAGGCTTTCCTTGACGCGCTCCCATATCTCCTCAGTGGGCACTCCCATATTTTCGGGGCCGAAACCCACATCCTCTTCGACTACCTGACCGATTATCTGATTATCGGGATTTTGAAAAACCATTCCTGCGGTCTTACGTATATCCCATACATTTTCTTCAAGTTTTGTATCCTTGCCGTCTACCCATACCGTGCCTTCGGTAGGATGCAAAATAGCATTTAAATGCTTGGCAAGCGTTGACTTTCCCGAACCGTTATGTCCCAGTATGGCTATGAATTCCCCGGGTTTTACGTCAAAAGAAACATCATCAACGGCAGTGGTGATACCTTCAACGTTGTCATTCTCGTCTCTTCGTATATATTCAAATGTGAGATTCTCGGTTTTTACGATTTCCACTGTAATCCTCTTGAAAAATAAGGTACACTCCACTTATAATCTAAATGATTATACTTAAAAAGTAAGGAAAATACAAGGAATCCATGAAAGATAAATTGATCGCATTCTTTAAAAGGATAGACAAAAAAATATCGCCGTATAAAAAGAACATAATATATCCTGTTCTTAAAATACTGGCGATAATCATCATTTGTGCTCTTATCGTACACATTATGGGCGGTCATGAAACGCTTTCGCAATATGCCGAGAAAAATCCGGACATAGCATATCATACCGAGCAGATTAAGCCTTAACCGAGCATCATTCTATCATTTGCAAATTCTGTTCCGCTTACCTCCTCAAACTTGGCAAGCAGATCCTTTACATGAAGATTTTTCTTCTCTTCTCCCTTAACATCATAGATTATATTTCCGTTATCCATCATGATAAGCCTGTTGCCGTAGGCAATCGCATCTTTCATGTTGTGAGTCACCATTAAAGCCGTAAGATGATTTTCCGTGATTATCCTTTCACTTATTTCAAGGACTTTAGATGCGGTCTTGGGGTCAAGTGCCGCAGTGTGCTCATCAAGCAAAAGAAGCTTCGGCTGTTTCAACGACGCCATAAGAAGCGTGATGGCCTGTCTTTGACCACCCGAAAGAAGTCCTACCTTGCTGGTCATTCTGTCTTCAAGGCCAAGATCCAAGATTTTAAGGTGCTTTTTAAACAGTTCTCTGTCCTTATTGTTTACACCCCCTCTTAAAGTCCGTTTTTGACCTCTTCGGTAGGCTATTGCCATATTCTCTTCAATATTCATTGTGGCCGCGGTTCCGTTCATGGGATCTTGAAATACACGTCCTAGGTACAGTGCTCTTTTATGTTCGGGAAGTGCGGTAATATCCGTTCCGTCCACTATAACCTTTCCTTTATCCAAAGGCCATACACCTGCGATCGCATTGAGCATTGTCGATTTTCCGGCTCCGTTACCGCCTATTATCGTGACGAAATCACCTTCTTCAAGTGTAAGCGAAAGGCCGGAAAGAGCGGTTTTTTCATTTACCGTTCCCGGATTAAATACTTTAGTTATATCTATCAATTCCAGTGCTTTACTCATTTTGCCTCCTAAACAAATCCCGATATCAGACTCTTACCTTTTTCTGCGTCCTTAAATCCTTCAGATAAGGAATCGCAAGAAATACCGCAACTACTACCGCAGAAAGAAGTTTCATATCTTCCGACGGCATTTTGAGCCAAAGAACAAACTGATATACCATGTAATATATTACGGCACCGAGAATTACCGCACAGAGTGTCCATGCAAAAGCAGCTTTGCGCTTTGCAGCAAATTTACCGAAAGCAACCTCACCTATGATAACAGCCGCAAGTCCTATAACGATCGCACCGCGTCCCATATTGACATCCGCCGCACCCTGAAACTGTCCGTACAGCGCTCCCGAAAGGCCCACAAGGCCGTTTGATATCATAAGAGTAAGAACCTTTATAAAGTTTGTATTTATGCCCTGTGCTCTCGCCATATTGGGGTTGCAGCCCGTTGCCCTTATCGCCTGACCCTGTTCCGTTCCGAAATACCAGTATAATACACCGACAAGTGCTACCAAAAAAAGAACAATGCCCACAAAGAATAATGCTCTTGTAGCCGGGCTTTCGGTAACATAGCGAAGCGAAACCAAAAGCGGATAATTATCTACCGAAACAGGCTGATTGGATTTTCCGAGTATATGCAGATTGATCGAATACAAAGCAATCTGAGTAAGGATACTCGCCAATATTCCCGGAATACCCAATAATGTATTTAATAGACCCGTTATCATTCCCGCAAGCATACCTGCCAGAAAAGCGACTGCCGTTGCAACGATCGGAGGTACACCCGAACGGATCAGCATTACACACACAGCGGCCCCGAAAGCTATGGATCCGTCGACCGTAAGATCTGCAAAATCAAGCAGTCTGAATGTTATATACACGCCAAGTGCCATAACTCCCCAGACAAGCCCCTGAGCAACAGATCCGGGCAGTGCCCGGAACAACGTCATTATGTTTAATGATGAGAAATACTCTAACATGATTATCTCCGTTTCACTTATTATATAAATCAACCAAACGGGGACAGGAAAACATCCTGTCCCCGTTGCTTCTTAAATAAAGATCATATCTTATTCAATAACTTCATAGGTGTCGGGAACCGTAATACCTAATTTGCCGCAAATATCCGCATTGTACTTCTTAGTAACATTTGGCGCATACTGAACATCCAGTGAACTGATGTCCTTGCCGTTTACAAGGATCTCATATGCCATCTCACCCGTTGTAAACCCGAGATCGTAGTAACTGATCGAAAGAGTCGCAACACCGCAGCCTGAACAGATTCCCTCTTCTCCGGCAATTACGGGTACGCCTGCGGGAACAACGATGTTATAAATCGTTTCCGTTGCGTTTGCAAGAGTATTGTCCGTAGGAATATAAAGAACATCACACTCTGAAGCTGCCGTGGTCACAACACTCTGGATCTCGTTTGAATCCGCAATACCGTATGCCTTATATGCGATTCCGTCTTTATCAAGTGCTGCCGAAAACAGATCTATCTGATATGCGGAATTGGCTTCTGCCGTACAATAGAGAAGTCCAACCTGACCTGCATCGGGGAAGAGTTCTTTAAGCATTTCCTCCTGACTGTCTATCGGCGCAAGATCCGAAGTTCCCGAAATATTACGGCCGGTTTTTCCGGTCCAGCCTTCAAATTCAAGTGCCGTAGCATAATCCGTTACCGATGTTCCCAGGATCGGAATGGTAGTAGTGGCGGCTGCGGCAGCCTGTAACGGAACAGTTGCATTGGCAAGGATAAGATCGACGTTTGCAGCCACAAAACCATTACAGATGGTAGCAGCTGTGGCCTGTTCGCCCTGAGCACTCTGTACGTCAAAGGTAACATTGCCTTCTCCCAGCTTTGCGGTAAGTGCATCTTTAAATCCTTGGGTTGCCGCATCAAGTGCGGGGTGTTCCATGATCTGACATACACCTATCGTATATGTCTTATTTGCACTGTCTGCAGCACCTTCACCACAGCCGCTTAATGCAAAAAGACCCAAGGCCATAACAATTAGCAGTGAAACAATTCTCTTTTTCATTTTCGCCCTCACAGTCCGGTATGAGAATCTGAAAAAACAAATATCCATACCGTTTTCTATATTATTACGCTGCCTATGCGACAAAGAGTTTTTACTTTGTCGGTGCAACGCTTCAAATCGCTAAAGCGATTCACTTATAGAAATATATATTAAAAAACGTCGGGCGTCAAGTTTTTTTTGTTACAATTATTCTATTATCACGGCCTGGGAATAAAACTGCTTATAACGCTTTATGAACGTATCGAGATCATATTCTTCGCGGGAACGCATCGGATCCGAAACAATGACTTTATTCTTGATCGTATCATAGCCCTCCACGACCACACAGTGAAGATTGGCTTTCCAGACAAGGTATTCCCCGTCTACCCACCATTCCGTCGTATAGCCCGGATCCTGATTGATATACGCGGTGGTCCATACTATAACGGGATTACCTTCTCTTACTTTATCCAAAACAATCGAAAAATCTGATCCCGTATAATCAACCGCCTTAAGCTCACTGCCCTTTGAAGCAAGATAGGAGTTCGCCGCGTTCACTATCGCACCGGCATAGCAGCCGTATGAATCCTTGTCTCTCGGATTTCCCACAAATTCTTTATAGAAATTGGCTTTTCCCACATCTGCTTTCGGAAGATAGTTGTCCGAAAGGTTTTCCTTTGAAACGTCAAATCCAAGGTAATTTAATACTATGGCAAGACTTGTGATCTCGCACCCGTTCGGAAGCGTAGGGTTTTGAGATATATGCTTTACATTTAATTCAACTCTCTCTTTGGGAAGATCGATCTCTTCCGTAAGTTCCATATTCTCCCTGTTGCGTCTGAAGTATCGTCCGTCCGCATATAGGATCCTTCCGTCTTCGGTTGCAAGCTGATAGCATCCGTTTGAAGATATGCCGACTCTTTTAAATGCTTCCCACTCACCTGCGGTCTTCACGGCATTCACATACGAGGGCGAATCAAAAAGTTTGGCACAGGCACTGGCATAAACGGTTTCGTCAACAGGCCTGAAATCTATCCCGTCAACACTTTCAAGGATGAGAAGATACCTCATTTCGGGATTACCCGCATCATCCGTAGACGTAACCGTCAAATATCTGCTTTTATCGTCACCTGTGATGACCACACCGTTCTGCTTACTGATAAGTGCAAGTTCTTCGCTTGTGAAAGTCCTTGCCTCAATAAGCTCTTCGGTATCAAGAAGTGATACTTCGGATAATATCTCAGTATCTCCCGTAGAATTTTCGGCTTCTTTGGCTGCGAGTTTTGCGGCCTCTTTAGCGGCCTTCTTTGCCTCACGCTCCGCTTTCTTTTCCGCATGTCTTACTTTCATCTCGGAATATTCGGCAGAAATATATTCGCCGCATTTTGTAAGCCACACTTTGAGCGGTTCGCGTTTATATATGCACACAAGTATTATCAGTATTATTAAACTTGTCAGAAGTACACGCGTACTTTTGCTTTTCATAATAAACCCAACAGTTAAAAACTATCCTCTCATTCTTAATGCAGTGGCAATTCTTTCCATCAATTTACCGTATGTCATCATAAGACGGCCGTGATTTCCGCGAAGTGTGCCCAGATCTTCTTCCTTCGCTGCGATCTCAAGCGTATATGCAAGTTCTCCGAGCTCCGTCGCTCCTATCGTACGCGAACTGCTCTTAAGACCATGTACTATTATGGCATAATCTTTCCAATTCTCCATACCGAAGTTCTTCTGAAGATCTTCCATGCGATTTTCCTGAACATAGGTCTTAAGGATCTCAAGATACATATCCTTATCATCGAGACACTCCGAAACAGCCTTTGCGGTATCAAGGAAATCAAGCCTTTCAAGCCATGCGTAAGGTGCTTCCCCTTCTGCCGGCATTGCATCAGCCTCTTTGCTCTTATCCTCTTTTTCTTCTTCAAAAATGACCTTTTCCTCGGGTAAAAACTTAATAAGCGAACGATACATATCTTCCGCCCCAAGCGGTTTTGAAAGGTAATCGTCAAAACCAAGCTCCAAATATTGTTCTCTTGCACCCACTATCGCGTTTGCCGTCATGATTATTATGGGTGTATCGACATTTAAATGATCGTCTGCGCTCTTAATCCTGTCAAAGCATTCAAGGCCGCTCATTTCGGGCATCATATGATCAAGATATATCACATCATACTTATTGTCATATATTCTGGTAAGGCACATCTCACCGCTGTTAACGGTATCGATCTTGATCTTTGTGTTTTTAAGATATCCGCATACAACTTTAAGATTAAGAGCGATATCATCAACCACAAGTATCCTCGCATCGGGGGCGGTAAACGGGCTGGTCCTGTCTTTCTTTTGCGCCCTTTCTCCGACATTGCTTACTCTGAACTCGCCTATCGGGGTATTATCCACGATCTTCTGCGGAATAGTGACCGTAAATGTCGATCCTTCGCCGTACTCGCTCTCCACATCTATCGTGCCGCCCATCTGGTTGACAAAGTACGAAACGATCTTAAGTCCGAGTCCGGAACCCTCTTCATAACGGTTTTTGACCTGATCCAGACGTGTAAAGGATTCAAATATCTTTTCTTTATCTTCGGCTTTGATACCTACGCCGGAGTCTTCGACGGCTATCTTTAAGTTGACTGTAGACTCGTCTGCCGGAGCAGCTTCTCCGTCGACCGAAAGCCTTACGGATCCTTCCTTTGTGTATTTGATAGCGTTGTTAAGCAAATTTGAGATGATCTGTCTTACACGGACCTCATCTCCGGACAATACGCTCGGAAGATTGGGATTTACTTCAACGTTAAAAGAAAGCGCTTTATCATTGGCTCTCATTGCCACCATATGGTAACTGTCGCTTACGACCGTTGCAAGTTTGTAATCGGCTATTACAAGCTCCATCTTGCCCGATTCGATCTTGGAAAGATCGAGGATATCATTTATAAGTGCAAGCAGACTCTTGCCCGCAGAATCAATATTCTCGGAATAATCCAGTATCGATGCGTCTTTGCTTTCCTTCATAATGATGGAATTCATACCGAGTATTCCGTTAATCGGAGTTCTTATCTCATGCGACATTCTGGCCAAAAACTCACTTTTGGCCTTATTGGCACTTATTTCCGCATCTCTTGCCCTCTCAAGCTGTTCGATCGTATCCATGTACTTTCTGTAATCGGCGGTCTCAAGCGAGAACAGCATGAACAAGGCCGACAGGGTTCCGGAAAAGAAAGTAAGAAGTATCTGCCGATTAAACAGCTGCACTATACCAAACAATATCGGCACCACAACGTAAGCAAGGTTCATTATCCACTGATAAAACTTGAAACGCCTGCGCTGTGAGAAAAGAATAGCACCTCCGTGCAACAGATATAAAAGTGTAATGAAATATGGGAATAAGAAAAGCGGTCCTGTTATATATTCATGGTCTTCGAATACAAACATTATTCCGGTAAAAGAATTGATGATCAGAACCACCAGATATATCAAAAGAATCGTTATATCGATAATATCACCGACCCTGGTGTGCCAGTCGATACAGGAGGATATATATGCCTTGCCGAGGTATGCGGTCAAAAATGCCAATACCTGAAAGGCGATATTCAAAAGCATATTCAGATTGTCATTTACATTTTCGGAATGACGGATCGTGAGCGCCGTAACAATGTCCATAACACCGTGCGCAAAAGAAATCCAAAGAAACAACCGATAGATAAGATTGCTCGTGGACTTTATACGATAAGCCGAGGTATGAATAATGAGTAACGATACTATAAGAGCAAGGCCCGCTACATCAAATGCCAACATGTAAGTTTGATCCATACTTTTATCCTCTAAACTTGAGTATAACACAAATCCAAATAAAAAAAACTCCCGTCTTTCAGACGGGAGTCTTAAAATGTCAATCGATTATACAAGCTCAAGAACTACTTCCATTGCTGCATCGCCCTTACGCTGACCGATCTTAACGATTCTTGTGTAACCACCGTTGCGGTTTGCATACTTGGGAGCGATATCATCAAATAACTTATTGGTCTCATTTACATATAAAACCTTAAGCATCTGACGTCTTGCATGAAGTCTTGAAGGTAAATCTTTCTTGATCTCCTTTTCAACTTCTTCGTAAACGGTAACTTTCTTGCCGTCCTTTTCTTCCTTAACGCGCTTGCCGTCCTTGTCCTTCTTGGCAACCTTAGCGGTAACCTTTACGGTCTCAAAGTTATCTTTTTCCTTAACCGCAAGTGCGATAATGCCTTCAACGATCTTCTGAACTTCCTTAGCCTTAGCTTCGGTTGTCACGATCTTACCGTTCTGGATAAGACTTGTTACCTGTCCTCTTAAAAGAGCTTTTCTCTGGGAAGATGTTCTGCTTAATTTTCTGTACTTTGCCATTTTAAATTTCCTTTCTCAATCAGATGGTGCGTCGTCCGTCGCTCTTCGGGCTTACACAGACGGCACATTGGTTTCCATTTATGAGTTAACATCCTTGCGCACATCGGGCTTACCTTGGATGCCATCATACCTTACTTTCAATCCTCGGCGTTCTGAAGTTTAAGTCCGAGCTCATCAAGCTTTGCAAGAACTTCTTCAAGGGACTTACGTCCGAGGTTACGAACCTTCATCATATCGTCGGGAGTTCTGTTAACGAGCTCTGCAACAGTATTGATACCGGCACGCTTTAAGCAGTTGTATGAACGAACCGAAAGTTCAAGTTCATCAATGCTCATGTCGATTGCACGATCGGATGTCTTCTCGGGCTTCTCATCAAGTACCGTTAATGATCTGCCGCTCTCGGAAAGATCTATAAACAAACTTAAGTGCTCGCTTAATACCTTTGCTGCAAGGCTTACAGCCTCTTCGGGAGAAAGTGGTCCGTTTGTATATACATCGAGTGTTAATTTATCAAAGTCTGTTACCTGACCTACACGAGTGTTCTCTACGGTCATGTTTACACGCTCAACAGGAGTATATACGGAATCGATCGCAATAACTCCGATCGGAAGATCTTCGTTCTTGTTCTTATCTGCGCTTACATAACCGCGTCCCTTTGTGATCGTAAGTTCCATGTAGAACTTTGTGTTCTTATCGCCACAGATAGTAGCAATAGTCTGGTCGGGATTCATGATAATGATATCGGGATCAACCTGGATATCGGAAGCCTTAATAACACCTTCACCGGTAAAATCGATATAAGCTGTCTTAGGCTCATTGGAGTCGCTTGTGTTTTTGATGGCAAGCTTCTTGATGTTAAGAATTATCTCTGTAACATCTTCCTTGACACCCTGAATGGAACTGAACTCGTGAAGCACGCCTTCGATCTTGATCTGGCTTACTGCTGCACCGGGAAGCGAGGAAAGCATTATTCTTCTTAAAGAGTTGCCAAGCGTAATTCCGTAGCCTCTTTCAAGGGGTTCAACAACGAACTTTCCGTACTTCTTATCTTCAGATACATCCATAATTTTAATTTCGGGTCTTTCAAAATCAAACACAGGATATTTCCTCCTTCATTTTTAGGTATAAATGCATGATTATCAAATATATTATTTGGAATATAATTCGACGATAAGCATTTCGTTAACGGGAACATCGATCATTTCTCTGGTAGGAAGATTTTTGATGGTACCCTTGAAAGCTTCCTGATCTACATCGATCCATTCGGGAATGATCCTGCCACCCGTTACTTCGATGACATCCTTATATCTCTGTAACTCTTTAGCCTTATCGCTTAATGAGATTACATCGCCTGCCTTGCAAAGGTAGGAAGGAATGTTGATGCACTTTCCGTTTACAAGAACGTGCTTATGACCTACAACCTGTCTTGCTTCCTTACGTGTACGTGCAAAACCCATACGGAAAACAATGTTGTCAAGTCTTGTCTCGAGCATGACCATAAGGTTTTCACCGGTCATACCCTTCATGCGGTCAGCCTTCTCATAGTAGTTACGGAAAGGCTTCTCAAGTACACCGTAGATGAACTTTGCCTTCTGCTTTTCACGAAGCTGAAGACCGTATTCACTCATCTTTCTGCCGGAACGTGTACTTGTTCTGTTGGATTTCTTGTCATATCCTAAAAATGTGGGATCAAGGTCTAAAGATCTGCATCTCTTTAAGACCGGAGTTCTGTTAATTGCCATTTCTTAAAAATTCCTTTCTGTTATTGTTTACAGCCATGCAAAGCATGGTCTTCTTCCAACGATCGATAATATCTTTAAAAGATATCTGTTACTAAACGCGACGACGCTTGGGAGGACGGCATCCGTTATGAGGTACGGGAGTTACGTCTCTTATGGAAACCACTTCCAGACCACATGCTGCCAACGCACGGATTGCTGCTTCACGTCCCGAACCGGGACCCTTTACGAATACGTCAACATACTTTAAGCCATGTACAAGAGCAGCCTTTGTAGCTGTCTCTGCTGCCATCTGTGCAGCGTAGGGAGTAGATTTCTTTGAACCTCTAAAACCAAGACCACCGGCACTTGCCCAGCTTAATGCATTACCTTCGTTATCGGTAAGAGTAACGATAGTGTTGTTGAAGGATGCCTGAATATGTGCCTGTCCACGTTCAACGTTTTTCTTAACGCGCTTTTTTGTTACTTTCTTTGCAACTTTAGCCATTTTAAACTAACCTACTTTCTCTGATCAATTATTTCTTCTTATTAGCAACTGTACGCTTCGGTCCCTTGCGGGTACGTGCGTTTGTCTTTGTCTTCTGTCCGCGAACGGGAAGACCCTTACGATGACGGATACCTCTGTAGCATCCGATTTCCTGAAGTCTCTTGATGTTTAAAGCAACTTCACGGCGAAGGTCACCTTCTACCATGTAGTGTTCTTCAATTACTTCACTGATTTTCTTAACTTCATCATCGGTAAGATCTCTAACACGTGTGTTGGGATCTACCTTCGCATCTTTTAAGATCTTGTTTGAGCTTGTTCTGCCTATTCCGTAGATATAGGTTAAGCCGATCTCGATACGTTTCTCTCTGGGTAAGTCAATACCTGCGATACGAGCCATTTACGTTTCCTCCATTTCTTTGCGCGGCTACACGCTTATCTGATTCCGAATCATGTTCGGAAATTCTGCGCAATATCGATTGCGCCTTACTGATTGATTGGGGATATACATCCCGGCCGGACCGGCGTCCGACTTTTCCGACAAGGTACGAGCTCCCGTTTTCATGAGCTCTTGCGGTATCAAAAGTAATAATGCGTAGGCTCAACTACGTCTTATATATACTTTAAATCCGTAGTATCCGGATTAACCCTGTACCTGCTTGTGCTTAGGGTTCTCACAGATGATTCTGATCTTGCCCTTTCGCTTGATTACTTTGCATTTTTCGCAAATCGGTTTAACTGAAGATCTTACTTTCATAATTGCCTCCTTTCAGTTCTGCCAGTTATTGGTTTTCCTTGTAAAAAGGGCATAAATCACCCTTTTGCACAAAAAAGACCGAGTATTACTATACCACGGCCTTTCAATGTTTGCAAGTATTTTTTTTGCTTATTTTACTTATCTCTCCAGATGATCCTGCCTTTTGTAAGATCATAAGGGGAAAGTTCGAGTGTAACCTTGTCACCGGGCAGAATCCTTATGAAATTCTGTCTTAACTTGCCGCTTATGTGTGCAAGTACCTGGTGGCCGTTCTCAAGTTCGACCTTGAACATTGTATTGGGGAGTTTTTCAACTACTGTTCCTTCAATTTCAATTACGTCTGATTTCGACATGCAAATCTCCTATTTAATAAACTGAATATGCTTACGGTTCTTTTTTACGATCTTTCCCGTTTCATCTTCAAGAACGACATATCTTTCGGCAACCTCTTTGACAATGTATACTTTATCCTTGTCGTTTCCTGCTTTTGAGCGGGCTTTTGTGTATTTAATAAATTCCATTTATCTCTCTATTGTAAGGATCTCGGGTTCACCTTCCGTGATAAGAATGGTGTTCTCATAATGAGCGGAAAGGCTTCCGTCTTCGGACACGACGGTCCAATCATCGTCAAGCCAGCATACATCCGCCGTTCCCATATTGATCATCGGCTCAACACATATCGTCATACCGGGCTCAAGAATAATACCTTTTCTCTTCTGCCTGAAATTGGGAATCTGGGGTTCCTCGTGAAGGCTGGTACCTATACCGTGACCCACGAGTTCTCTAACGATCCCGTAACCGAAAGGTGTTACATAATCATCTATCGCATTTGAAATATCAAAAAGATGATTGCCCGCTTTTGCAAATTTAATTCCTTCAAAGAAGCTTTGCTTTGTAACATCGATAAGCTTTTGTGCCTCGGGAGAAATATCTCCTACCGCATATGTTCTTGCACTGTCCGAATGATAACCCTTGTAGATAAGTCCCGCATCAAGCGAAACAATGTCGCCTTCTTTTAACTTCTTGTTCTTTTTGGGTATTCCGTGTACAACTTCATCGTTGACCGATACACAGATCGAAGCCGGAAAACCGTCATAATTCAAGAAATTCGGTATACAGCCCTTACTTCTTATAAGACGCTCACCCTCTTTATCTATATCGAGCGTTGAAACTCCGGGCTCGATCATTTTGGAAAGACTTACAAAAACTTCACTTAACAATCTGCAGGATTCTCGCATAAGTTCTATCTCTGCAGGGGATTTAATTGATACCATTTCTGCCTCTCTTCTATCCAAGAATGGAAATAATTCTCTCAAAGACTTCATTCATCGACACCGTCCCGTCAACTTCTTTAAGAATATTGCGTGCAGAATAGAAATCAATAAGCGGCTGAGTCTGTTTGTGATATACATCAAGTCTGTTTTTAACAGTCTCGGGCTTATCGTCATCCCTTAAGATAAGTTCGCTGCCGCACTTATCGCAAATACCTTCAACCTTCGTGGGTGCATACTGAATATGGTATGTGGCGCCGCAGTTTACGCACGCACGTCTTCCCGACATTCGGCTGATGATATTCTCATCGGGAACATCAACATTGATGGCATAATCGATCTTATCGTTAAGCTTGTTCAATGCATCTTCCAGAACCTCTGCCTGAGGTATCGTACGGGGAAAACCGTCGAGAACATATCCGTTCTTGCAGTCATCTTTTGCTACTCTGTCAAGAAGTATCTTAACAGTGAGTTCATCGGGAACAAGCTGTCCCGCATCCATATATTTTTTAGCTTCCATGCCAAGCTCTGTTCCGTTCTTGATATTTGCACGGAAAATGTCGCCTGTTGATACATGGGGTAAGCCATATTTTTCACAGATCATTTCGGCCTGAGTACCTTTTCCGGCACCGGGCGCTCCCAACATAATAATCTTCATAATTCCTCCCTCAGTAAAATCAGAAAATCCTCGGAGCAGTGAAGACTACTCCGAGTATCCTGTTACTGATTTAAAAATCCTTTGTAATTTCTTACTAACATCATGCTTTCAACCTGAGTAAGCGTTTCAATGATAACACTTACTATAATTATAAGGCTGGTGCCGAGGAAGGTTACCTGTGCATTAAATACACCATAGAATATGTAGGGAAGAATTCCTACTATAACCAAACCAACCGCGCCGATAAAGATGATAGCGTTTAAAATATTGGTAAGATAATCACTGGTAGGCTTTCCGGGTCTGATGCCGGGGATAAAACCATTGGACTTCTTTAAGTTGTCCGCAACCTCTGTGGGGTTGAATGTTATTGCTGTGTAAAAGTATGCAAATACGATTACAAGCACGCAATAAATCAATAAACCTACCGAGTAATAAGGGTAATTTTTGTTTACCCAGTATTGTGAACTTAAGGTGTGAAGTACATGTGACCATACACCCGTTCCCTTATAACCGACCAACGATGAGATTATTCCGGGTGTCTGCATAATACTTGATGCAAAGATGATCGGAATAACTCCGGCGGTATTGATACGAAGCGGAATATTGGAAGCGGCAGCTCCGCCGATCCTTCCGCCTGCCTGTGCACGTCTTGCATACTGTACCGGGATCTTACGAAGTCCGGAGTTAAGCAAAACAACAAGCATGATCATAAGTACAAGAATTGCGATGATTATCACAACAGCAAGTATTGCGGATGCAATTCTTTTGCCTTTAACGAACTGGTCAAAAAGTGTAGACATATCATGAGGTATTCTTGAAATAATATTTACAAGAAGGATGATGGATATACCGTTGCCAAGTCCCTTCTCGGTTATTCTTTCACCAACCCACATAACGAATGCACTGCCCGATGTTAAGGCTACAATGGCTGTAATAACATTAAGCGCATTGTACGGTACAAGTAAACCCGATCTACCGAATGAGAATGTCATTGCAGCTGCTTCGATCAAAGCAAGTGCTACGGTAACATAACGGGTAATGGATGCGATCTTCTTACGTCCTTCTCCGCCTTCCTTCTGCATTTCTTCAAGTGCCGGAATGGCAATCGTAAGAAGCTGCATGATGATCGAAGAAGTAATATAAGGGGTAATGTTCAATGCCAATAAAGACATATTAAGGAACGAACCGCCTGTAAATGCATCCAAAAAGTTAAATGCATCGCTGGTCTGCTTTGCAAACCAGTCCGAGAAATATGTTCTGCTCATACCCGGTACCGGCATCTGACAGCCGATACGGATGATGATGATCATTAAAAAGCTGTATAATAACTTTTCTCTGATCTCTTTAATTTTTAATGCATCTCTGAGTGTCTTTAACATTTTTAGATCACCTCAGCACTTCCACCAAGTTTCTCAATTTTTTCCTTTGCGGATTCGCTGTAAGCGTTCACCTTAACATTGAGCTTTTTGGTAAGTTCACCGTTACCGAGAATCTTTACGCCATCTTCAGGGTCTTTGATGATACCCTTATTGATAAGAGCTTCAACGTCAACGGTAGCGCCGTCTTCAAAACATTCCAATGCGTTCAAATTAATTGCTACGATAAATTTATGATTTCTGTTCTTGAAACCTCTCTTGGGAAGTCGTCTGTAAAGCGGCATCTGGCCACCTTCGAAACCGATTCTGGGAGCTCCTGAACGAGCCTTCTGACCTTTGTGACCCTTACCTGCAGTCTTGCCGTTTCCCGAACCGTGTCCACGACCTCTTCTAAAATTATCACTGTGCTTGGAGCCTTCTGCGGGCTGTAAGTTAGATAATTCCATTGTGTGACACCTCCTTTTTCTACTGTTCTTCTACCTTAACCAAGTGTCTTACCTGCTGGATCATTCCTCTTACAGCGTCATTGTCGGGAAGCTCCACGGTTTTATTGAGCTTGTGAAGGCCTAATGCTTCAACGGTTGCTCTATGCTTCGGAATAGCTCCGATAGTAGATTTAACCAATGTGATTTTTAACTTCTTAGCTTTCTTTGTTGCCATGTTCTTTTCCTCCTTACGCCATTACTTCGTCGACGGATTTACCGCGATTTAAAGCAACCTGCTCGGGGGTCTTTAACTTGCTTAAGCCTTCGATCGTAGCAAGAACTACGTTCTGCTTGTTGTTGGAACCAAGAGACTTTGTACGAATGTTCTTGATGCCCGCAAGTTCACATACGGTACGTGCAGGACCGCCTGCGATGATACCGGTACCTTCGGGAGACTTCTTAAGTAATACTGAAGAAGATCCGAACTTTCCGATAAAGTCATGACTGATACTGTTATTGTTATCCAATGCAACGCTTACAAGGTTCTTCATTGCATCTTCTTTACCCTTACGAATAGCCTCCGGTATTTCAGCAGCTTTTCCGAGACCGGCGCCTACGTGACCGTTATTGTCACCTACAACAACTAAAGCTGTGAAACGCATATTACGTCCGCCCTTAACAACCTTCGTAACACGCTTGATGGAAACTACTTTTTCACTGAACTCCATGTTAGTTGTATCTATCATAGTGCGTTTCATGTGTGTTTCTCCTCCTAAAATTCTAATCCAGCTTCTCTTGCTGCGTCTGCCAATGCTGCTATCTTACCCTGGTAAATGAAACCGCCTCTGTCATAAACAACGGTCTTAATACCCTTTTCAAGAGCACGCTCTGCAATGACTTTGCCTAAATAAGCTGCTGCTTCGACGTCGTTTGTCTTCTTAAGTTCAGCCTTAACGTCTTTCTCGACTGTAGATGCTGCAACCAGTGTTTTACCAACTGTATCATCGATAATTTGAGCATACATATGGTTGTTGCTGCGGAATACGGAAAGACGCGGTCTTTCAGCGGTTCCTGCAAAACGGTTGCGGATCTTTAAGTGTTTCTTAACACGAATTTCCTGTCTGGATTCTTTTCTAACCATTTTTACACTCTCCTTATCTATTTCTTACCGGTCTTGCCTTCTTTACGTCTGATAACTTCATCAGCATACTTGATACCCTTGCCCTTGTAAGGTTCAGGACGTCTCTTGTCTCTGATCTCAGCCGCAAACTGGCCAACCTTTTCTTTATCTATTCCCTTTACGGTAATTGTGTTACCTTCAACAACTGTCTCAATTCCTTCGGGATCTTCCATCTCAACGGGATGTGAATAACCGAGGCTTAACGTCAGCTTCTTACCGGACTTTGCAGCTCTGTAGCCGACACCGTTTACTTCAAGTTTCTTCTCATAACCGGCGGAAACACCTGTTACCATGTTGTTGATAAGTGTTCTGGTCAAACCGTGAAGAGACTTCATTTTCTTTAAGTCATTGGGTCTTGATACCGTTATATCAGCACCCTCAAGCTTAATTTCCATCTCCTTGGGTAATACTCTTTCAAGAGTACCCTTGGGACCTTTCACAGTCACTTTATTATTTTCTGCAATATCAACGGTTACACCCGCAGGTATCGCGATTGGCATTCTTCCTATACGTGACATGCCCGTACCTCCTATATTATTTGTAAATATCAGAAACAATTACCAGATGAAGCAAAGAACTTCACCGCCGACCTGAAGCTCTCTTGCCTTCTTGTCGGTAATAACTCCCTGGTTTGTGGAGATGATCGCTACACCGAGACCACCGAGAACCCTGGGAAGATCTTCCTTTCCGGCATAAACTCTAAGACCGGGCTTGGAGATTCTCTGTAATCCGGAAATAATCTTTTCATTCTTATCTGCACCATACTTTAAAGCGATGCGAATGGTTTTGAAGTTGCCGTCATCAACGAGGTCAAACTTCTTAATATAACCTTCATCCAATAAAATCTGAGCAATAGCAAGCTTTGTCTTGGATGAGGGAACATCTACTGTATCATGCTTAGCAGTGTTTGCATTACGAATTCTTGTAAGCATATCTGCAATGGGATCGTTAACTGCCATTTGATTGTCCTCCTTCCTTATTCTTTACCAGCTTGATTTCTTAACGCCGGGAATCTGTCCTTTGTATGCGAGTTCACGGAAGCAAACTCTGCAGATTCCGTATTTTCTTAAAACTGCATGAGGACGTCCGCAAATGCTGCAACGTGTATAAGCTCTGGTAGAGAACTTGGGCTTCTTCTGCTGTTTAAGCTTCATTGCTGTCTTAGCCATGAATTAAATTCCTCCTATTTCGCATACGGCATGCCG
>JAEEGL015584924.1_pt1 | contig 20875 bp, 16 predicted proteins | sample 9134231 | NCBI WGS metagenome assembly JAEEGL01 (sample SAMN16246548, study PRJNA631951) | gut metagenome | biome: gut microbiome; feature: rumen; material: fiber-attached | host: Bos | place: Iran: Karaj | collected 2018-10
GGCGATTTGTATCATATACTTTTACGGGCGGTCATGCCCGCCCCTACGAATAAACCAAAAACGCCTTCAAATCCGGCGCGTGAATCGGTACGACGGTATGTTCCGGTGTCGTTTAACGCCCCGACAAACTGCAATTTGCCGAAATCAAAACGCACCGGAAAAATCCGGTGCGTTTTATGCTGCAGGTGAAGCGGTACGGGCGGGTCAGTTCATTTTATAGATCTCAACGTTGCCGTCCGCCATAACCGCATACATGTATAATCCGTCGTCCGCGTTGCCGCCTACGGCATAGTTTTTGTAGCCCGAAAGCAGCGTTTCACCGGTCACGGTATCCACCAGACTGCGGGTACTGTTTTCCTGGGTCGTCTGCACAAATCCTTCGCCGAGAGATACCGCGTTCGGGATCGTGAAATCCCGATCCTTCCAATTGAAAAACGGAGCGCCGGCAGCGGTTCTGTTTTCAATCGTTATATTTGTAGTGTTGACGTAACAATCCTTTGTGCCTTTGCCGGACCAAACGAGGTTTCCTTTGGTATCAAGAAGCGAGTAATCGTCTTCCAATGTCCTCAGAAGGAGACCGCAGTCACGGTTATCGCAGGTATAGAAATCCCTGTATGTGACGGAATCCGTAAGGATTTTGCTGCCGCTGAAATCATACAGGCCTCCGTCAGCAAAAAGGAAGTTCTGCCACACCAAACACGTGGAAACGTTGTTGAATTCAAAAGAGATCGTTTTTCCCGTCAGATCCATCACCACGTATTTTGTTTGGGAATTCTCCCGTTTTTTTGCAATAAAATACCCATTGTCGCGCGTCATGGCGAGAGGAATGAATCCGTCGGCAGCGCAGCGGAATGCTTCTTTTCCCAAAGAATCAAAAATCACGTAATCGTTGCCCTGCGGCAGCATGTACCAGCCGTTGCTGAAAACGTCGGCGCTGTCGGGAAGGCGTTCGCCCTTTTCGTTGACGTAAATACGCTCGTCCTCATCCGTATGGATGTAGACCGTGTCGCCGTACGCGGTAACGTAATTATCATTTGTGCCGGAAACGCCGGGCACCGGTTTGCCGGTGACCACGTCGAAAACGGTCCATTCGCCGTTGTAGCGGGGGTCGTTATCCTTTGCATAATGGTTTTGATACACTTCCCCGGCGGACATATAGAGCAGATAATCGTCGGAATCCGTTTTCTCCGTTGCCGTGAACACTTCCCAATAGCGGTCGTTCAGTCTTTCGATCGCCGCGTATTCGGCGGGGATCAGCTCTTTGCCGCTGCCGTCGATCAACCCCTTTGCGTTGATGCCGTCAAAATCGTTTTCATCTGCGGGGCGTTTTGCGGCAATCTTAAAATATCGACGGATGATATCTGCGTCCTCATAGATCGCACCGGTGTCCTTTTTGCCGTCCAGCGACATAACGCCGTATTTTTTGTCTTCGCCGCGGTAGATCAGGCCGCCTTCGCTCGCTTGTGAAAAGCCGCTGACCGTGCCCACTTTCTGCAGGGAAATACCTTCGTCGGCGGGCGTCTCGGTGGGGCTTTCCGCTTCGGTTGCGCTCTCCGTTTCGGCGGTCAGGGGCTCCCCTGCCGTTGCGTCGGTTGCCGCCGTTAAGTCGGTCGTGGTAGGCGCGGGTTTTTTGAGAACGCCGCTCAGCACCAGCCCGGCGATCAGCAGTATAGCCGCCAGGGCCGCGGCAGACACGCCGATCACGGTTTTTTTCTTCGTGTTTTTGTTCCGGGCTTTTTTGTTCGGGAACGTCTTCACGAGGTCGCCCTCGCCCAGCGGCACGAGTTCGGTGCCGCAGAAGGAGCAGTTCCCTATGTTTTCCCGGTACATATACCCGCAGTTCGGGCAGATATAGTCGTCGGCGGTAAAAACCAGAGTGTTCGGGTCTACGTCGATCATCTGCGAACGGCAGATCCCGCAGTAAACCATTTTTTCGTCATTGATATAAACTCTGCAGTTCTCGCAGTATTTCATCGTGCGTGCCCCTCGTTTATTTCTGGTGGATCTGCTCTTCTGCAAACTGTTTCAGCGCTTCGGAATCGCCCTCCGACGCGATCTGCGAGGCCTTCTTGCGCCGCTCAAGGAGCTCGGCGTACATGGTCTCTTTCTTTTTGCCGTTCAAGTCGTAGAACAGCATCGGGACGATGCCCAACGCCCCCGTGACGGCGGGTACGATGGTGAACATGGCGAACAGGTAGAATTTAACATAATCGGGCTGTTCCACGCCGGAGGTGTAGGCGTCCTGATCGTAGCCGATCATTTTTTTCAGCGCGGTGGATACCACGCCCGAAACGCTGCCCGCCACCTTGGACGCCATGCCCTTGGCAACGCTGGTCATGGCTTCGGTGCGGTAGCCGTTTTTCCATTCGCAGTAGTCCATGGCCTCGTTGTAGAGTTCGGTGCCGATTACGCTGCGAAGGCCGTAGAACAGGGTCCAGATGACCTCCCAAAGGGCCATCGCGAAGAACATGGGCAATACCTTGCGGTACAGGCCGCCCTTGAAGGTTCTGGAATTGAAGCCGATGCTGCCGAACAGGAACACGAACACCAGCAGGAAGTTATTGATATAGTGGCTCAGGATATAGAGCAGCCGGCTGGAGAAGTGCCTGCGCAGCCACGGTACGTAAGAGAACGAAACGGGCGACAGCGGCGCCGCGGGGATGCCCGCCAGCATCGTCATCGAGCCGAAATGCAGAACGTCGATGTAATAATCCTGCTTGGAGCCGCCGATGCCGAAGGCGGAAAGGAAATCCGACAGCGTAAGCAGCAGCATGGGTTTGTTGTTGGCAATGGATTTTAACGACGCCATCACGCTCGGGGTTTTGATGGACTGCATGATGCGCTCTCTTGAATTCAGGAAGAACCAGAAGCTCATGCCGCTGGAAATGACGGTACAGAACGAGCCCATGCCCACGAAGGCTATCAGCATCTGTTGGGCGGTGGTGAATTTCGTTGTTTTGATCTTTTTGTTGTCGATCAGGTCCAGTATCACGGTCATGATCTGTTCCGGCAGTTTTTCACCGAAGGTGCCCGAGGCGAAGTTGGCGATCGTGATCAGGCGCGTGCGGTCCACCGGGTGCGGCGTGATGGTTGCGAGCAGGCCGGTGCGCGCGATGCCCTGGAAGGTGCCAACGCCCTCGCGGATGATCTCGCCCGCCAGATAAAAGACGAACTTGCCCATGTCCATGGCGGTTTTTCCGCCGAAGAACACCGGCATGAACCAGTACAGCAGCGTGAGGATCATGCCGGGACCGGCAAGGCCCATCAGATACGGGCGGAACTTGCCCCAACGGGTACGCGTTTTTTCCACGATGGCCGCCGTGAACACGTCGTTCACGATATCCCAGATGCTGTTGATGGTTTTCGCAACGGTCTGGTAGCCCAGGTCGATCTTTACGATGTTTGTGATGAACCGGGTGGAAAAGGTGTTGATATTAAAGCTCTGCGCGGCGTCCCACAGCACAAAGCCCACCGTCTCTTTGGCGCCGACGTAGCGTCGGTTCTCATAGACGTATTGGAGTTCTTCGTCGGAATACGACTGTTCCTTTTCCAGATTTTCGTCCGCCACCGGTATTCCCCCTTAAATTAACGTATATTTTATTTTAACATAGGAAAGAGTGGTTTGCAAGAAATATTTTCGCGCCGGGGCGCGAGTGCAGATTTCAGTTTATCGAGCTGTTCGCTTGCGCGAACGGGATGAAGATCGCTTCGCGATCGGGATGGGGAATGGGGGAAAGTAACTTTTCCCTTGAATTATATATAATAACGAAGAAAACCCGGTATTATAAAATCGAGACGGAATGAACTTTTCCCGCGAGCAAAGCGAGCATATCCCCCATCCCTCATCCCACATCCCGTGCCGAAGGCACAGCGTTAAATTCCAATTTTACGAAGTTGCTTCCAGAAACGCCTCAAACGCTCCCTTTACCGCGGCGGGGTCGTCGCACACGATCAGCACGGCGTACCTGCCTTCGGTAAACACCAGCGCGCCGTTCAGTTTCGGCACCTGGGTGGGGTCGTAGGTGGAATAGAGCTGCGTGCGGTACTGAACGTGCGCGCGCAGAGAATCCGCAGCGGCGGATACGTCCCGCTCGTTTTTCACGGCGATCACGGCGATTTCATCCGCGTTGCCGGCGCCGTTTTCGGCGTACAGAAGAAAGAAATCTTCCACGTCGCCGTAATCCATATCCGAAACGCGGGCGAATTTTTCTTCTGCGCCCGTATCGGCGGCGCTCACGTAGCGCATGGGCTCTTCGGTTTGCAGCGCGTCGAGCATGGCGCGGCTCAGGTCGTACATGCTCACGGTTTTCTGCGCCGCGGGTTTCGCGCATCCGGCCGGCAGAAGGCACGCGAGCGTGAACAGCACGAAAACTGCAGTGATCCGTTTCATCCGTTTCCCTCCCGGTGGGTTCAGTTGTTATCCAGCGCCGCGGCGAGAATGGAGCTTACCTCTTCGTCGGTTGCCCATACGTCGTCTTCGGTCCATCCGTCTTCATACCAGGTGTCGAAATCGCCGAACACGTCTTCCACGGCTTCGTCGATCTTTTCCTGCTCGCTGTCGGTAACGTCGTACCCGCTGTTTTCCCCGTAATATTCGAGGTAGATGCAAAGGACGTATTCGCCGTCGGCGTCCTGCGTCCAGAGATATTCCATGTAGAGATCTTCGGCGTGGTCGGACCACATCACCGCTTCGCTCAGGCGCGACAGCATGTATTCCGCCGCGGCTTCATCCTCAACGTCGTCCTCAAACCCGCAGGAAAGCACGGCTTTGCCCTCTTCGATACCGGCCTTGAGCCAGGCGGGCAGATCGTAGATGTCCTTCAGCGTCTCGCGGTTCATCATGGCGTAATTATACTTCGTGCCGGTCGCCGCCGGGAAAAAGTCCGCGTTCCAGTCCTCGTCCTGAAGGCGCGCTTCGTCGTTCAGATTGAAGTGCCGGAAGTTGCCTGACGGCGAATCGAAGGTGCAGTCCGTATGGTACCATTCGCCGTCCAGCTGCACCAGATCCCACGAGTGGGTAAGGTAGCTGTCGTGCACCACCATGCAGTTGATGCCCAGCATCTGCATGAACAGCCGGAACGTGGTGGCGTAGCCCACGCACACGGCGTTGCCGTATTTGAGCACGCCGTAGGGGTTATCGGTGTTTTCGTCCGTTTCGGGGACCACGGTGAGGATGCTGCGGTCGCCTTCCAGCTCTCTCGTGAGCCATTCGTACACCGCTTTTTCTTTTTCAAAGTCCGTCATGCCGGGGGTGATGATCTTATCCAGCACCGCCTTCGCCATATCCAGCGTTTCCTTGTCGCGGTCCGAAAGGCCGGACGTATCGCCGGAGATGTACGCGTCCGAGATATGTTCGGTGGAGCGGATCTTATACTCCCCCGCGATGGTCACGTCGTTTTCCCTCGCCACGTCTCTTGTAAAGATATCGAAATCGATCATGCCGCTGTCAAGCAGGCTGAACGCCTGCAGCGCGAGGCTCGCCGCCGAAAGCGTGATGCTGAAAACGATGAGAATGCACATGATCACCGCGAGCACCTTCCATCCGGTGTTCGACCGCTTTACTTCGGTGAACCCGCGGGTCGGGGCCGACCCGTTCGCGGCGTAGGGGTTTCTGCGTTCCGGCGCGCTCGCCGCAGCCTTCGGGATTTCCGGAGCGGCGTTCTCATTCCCGGGGGCAGACGCGTTCGCGGCGTAGGGGTTTACGCGTTCCTGCGCGGGCGCTGCAGCTTCCGGGGGCTCCGGCGCTGCGGTCTCGTCCGCAGGGACAGACGCGTTCGCGGCATAGGGGTTTACGCGTTCCGCCGCGGTTCCGGTTTTGTTTTCTTCTGTTACGGATATTGCCATAGGGATCAGCCTTTCTTACTTATTCTTCTGCGTTGAATACCTTGCAGTAGGCGAAAATCGCGTTTTTCACGCATTCGTCGCAGGCGCAGCGGGGCGCGCCGTTTACAATTTCCTTCAGGTCTTTGCAAATCGTGGCGCCGCTCAGCCGCTCGAATTCATCAAACAGCAGGCGGTTGTATTTCAGCGTGTTTTCGCCCTTCGTTTTCAGCCCGGCGATCATGCCCGCGCCCAGCAGCGCGCCGCAGGTGGCCCCGGTGGTGCCCATGCCCGCGCAGAACCCCGCTCCGATGGGCTTCAGGTCCTCGCCGGAAAGGGCGGTTTCATCCGTCAGCGCCAAAAGCACGGCCTGGCAGCAGTTGCACCCGCCGCGCTGTTTCAGGGCGACGGCAAGAGATGCGCGTACGATCGTATTCATGCGTGAACTCCTTTCAGGTTTGAGAATATGGTTTTCAGTGTTTCAAACAGTTCTGTGAAATGCTGCAGCAGGGCCTTGTACCAGGGCAGGGGGCTCCCCTTCCCTTCGGCGTCGAAGGACGAGAACTGGTCGAAGTTCGCCGTCCAGTTGAACGCGCCTACGTCGTCTTCCCAATCGTCAACGATCGAAGAAAAATCGGGGCTGATCACAAAGCGGCTGTCGTAATCGCCGTCCAGATAGCTCCACGCGTCGTTGCAGTCGTAGGCGATCAGCACGTGGCTGCCGTCCGCCCGGGTATACGCCCCGGTGAACAGCACGGTGTGCCCCGTATCGGCAAATACCTTTTCAGGGTAAAACGTGAACAGGGCGATCCCGCCGCGTTCCACCGCCGCGTAAAGGCGCATGAGTTGCGCGCGGTAGCCTGACGTGCCCACGTCGTAGGCCTTGTTTTCGGTGAGCCAGCTCGTTGCGGCCTGGCTCTGGTAGTAGTTGATGCGGCTGATCAGCGCGTCGTCCGCCTCCAGCGCCGAAACGCATGCGGCGTTCTGCGCCGAAAGAAGGTCGATCATGCCCAGGTGCTGCAGCGCCACCACGGTGCTCATGCCGTAGCAGGAGCCCTGCCATTCCCAGTTCGGGTACGTGGCGAGCACGGCGGAGAGCACCGGGCCCGGCACCGGCCCGAGGCCGTAGGTCTTATATAAATTGAGCTGCATCGCCTGATAATCCTCGGCGGTGAGGTAATAATTCTCTCTGCCGTCGTCTTCAAAATACCACGAGGAGTTGGAGAAGGCCAGCACCTCGTCGGATTTGAGCTGCAGCGGCGTCCATGCCGACCAGAGCTCCATGTCGCCCATGCCCGCGGGGATCCCGGCGTCCGGATCGAAGATCGGTTTCCCGCCCGGCACGGTGGCCCAGCCGGAAAAGGCATAGCCGTCGCGGGTGCAGTAACGGCCGTCGATATAGCATTCGTCAAGGAAGTACGACCCCTCTGAGCGCGGGGCCGTTACGGTCTCGCTGCGGCCGGTTTCGGCGTCGCGGTACGTAATGAACCGCACGTCTTCCTTCCCCGCGGGGCGGACTTCGGTGACCCGGTAGCCGTAGGCGTTGTTTTCGGCGTCCGAAACGAGCAAAATCTCAAAGGTTGCCGTGGGCACGTACACGGTTCTGCCCGCGAGCTGGTTGCCGGACCAGGTGCCCACCCGGTTGCGGTCCGCGTCCAGCACCGCGATATAGTCGCCCGAACGCACCCAGTGCGAGATCACGTTGCCCAGCGTGAGTTCGGGATCGTCGGGTTTCGGCACGATCACCCATTTCGATTCGTAGGGTTCGGTATAGGTATCTTCCGAAAAGGTGACGAACACGCCCCGCGGCGCGTCGGCGCAGGTATAGCGCTGCGTGTGGGTAACGCCGTTTTCATACGGGTGCGGGCTTTCCGGCAGGGCCTCTGCCGCCGAAACCGGCAGTGCGCATACGGCGAGCCACAAAGCCGTGATCACGGCGAGCGCCGCACGCAGATGTTTTTTCATATGTTTCAACCCCCCCGTGCGCAGAGAGGCGGAACCGCCCCGTTCCCACGCGTCGATATTTGTATTATACTATGCCGGTAAAAGTTTTTCAATAATAAAAAATGATCCCGCGGCACATATCCACGGGATCGTAACAAAATAATGTGTGTTACTGTGCGTTAGGGTCCGCGGACGGATCGAACTGCCGGTAACCCTGCGGCTGGAAGCCCTGCGGCGGATTGAACTGCGCGGGATCAAACTGCGGAGGCTGCTGATAGCCCTGCTGCGGGTAGCCCTGCTGCGCACCGAACTGCGGGGGCTGTGCATAGCCCTGCTTCAGCATATCGTCGGCGGAGGGCGCCTGTTCGGGTGCGTTTTCCGGAACCGGTACGGCTACGCCCATGCGGGCCAGCTGCTGCGCGAAGAGCTCACGGTTGGGTTTGGTGAACGCCAGCGTTACGGTGACGCCGTTCGCGAGAAGGATATCCATATTCGTTCCGCTTTTGTTGGTGTTCGTGATGTTCCGGATCAGGCCGGGGGTAAAGCGGGCGCGCTCTTTCATGCTGCCGAGATTGCCGACCACGAGTTGTGTGCCGAGGTCTCTTGCGCCTACCACGATCTCGCCGTTCTCAAAGCGGACGACGCCTGCGCCGCCGTTCAGATTCGCGCGGATGCCGGATTCTGCGGGGTCGTTGATCTTTACGCTGCATTCGATCTCGGGGGCGATGGGTGTGCCGTCCGGCGCAAACCCTGCGGGCGCGCCGGTCTCCAGCGCGTTCTGCGCCTGAATGGCTTTGTTGCCGTTCTTAACGGCAAGCACCATGAATACGATGCCGACCACGTGGAAGAGAATATCCAGGAAGCTGGAACCGAGAAGTGTGCTGATGTCGTACTGAGAAGCGGCGATCGCAATTGCGACGAAAATAAACAGCGTATCCAGGATCTGCAGGATCAGCGCGGCGAGCATCCATTTCGGGTTCTTCTTGGAAAAGATGAACGCCAGAACGAACGGGGTAAGGATCGCGAGGGTGATGAGAATGCTGATCGCATCCGGATCGAAGAACGTGTACGCGGAATAAACGGAGCATACGTAGTAACTTCCGATATCGGCAACGTAGCAGATGCAGTTGATCACCGTGAGAATCAGTTCCGCCAACAGGAAATATCTTGCTCTCGCGTACCAGCCCTGTGCCGATCTTTTCATTTTGACTGCCATAATCTTTTCTCCTCTTTTTTTATTATTTTACGGCTGCGTTTCGGCTTCGGTTTCTTCTTCCGCCGTGCCGTTGGTTGAGGGTTCTTCGGGCGTTTCGGGCGCGGCCTGTCCGTCGATCTCAACGCTCTTCGCACCGGCGATGCCGGTTTCGGCCTTATCCGCCGTGGTAACGGTGATGGTATCGCCCACATTCAGAAGCATCACCTTGTTGGTCACGCTGGCGGCGACGTAGTAGTAAAGGCCGCTGTTGTCAAGCTCGATATAGTAGTAGGTGGTGCCGCCGATCACCGCGCTGCGGATATCCGTTACGGTGCCGGATACGGTGCTGAATTCGGAATCTTCGGGCTCTTCGCCGTCGTCCGGCGCGTTATAGTTGTCGGAATCGAAGGCGAAATCGATGACCACGGGCGGGCTGAGCTGCGACATGCCCCTGATATACGCCTCAAGGCAGCTTCTGAGGTCGGTGTTCTGGTTCGCGGGGATCGCCACCACGTTATACTGCTCCACGTTTACCATCGCGTAGGATTTTACGATGTTGGAGCTGTCTTTCAGCGCGGTGAAGTAGGTGGCTTCGCCGTCGATGTTCAGAAGGATCGGGAAGGACGCGTCCCAGCCCATATCCTGCACTTTACCTTTTGCGCTCTTCTGGGCCGCCGATTCGGTGGCGCCGGTGGTGTTGTAGAAGAAGGCTTCCTTGGTGCGCTGGTTGATGAAGAAGAAGCCTAAAATGGAGTCGTCGGTGGTAACGCTGGTAACGCCGGTATACAGGTACACGTCGTCGCCGATGGCAAGGAACGAATAGCCGGTGGAGGTCTTCTTCACGCCGCTCTGGCCGATGATGGAGTTCCAGAAACCGCCGTTGTAGGTGCCGAAGTAGTTATACTGCTGGATCAGCAGATCCGCGTCGTAGGCCTGATCGATCCACGCCACTGCGGAATCGCTCGCCTTGATATCCTCGGTTTTGAAATACTCGGAATCGCCGGTCACCGCGTCCACAAGGATGATGCCCTGCACGTCGTCGCCGCTGAGCAGGCCAACGGTCTTTTTGATGTGCTCCACCACCCAGTAGGGATGGCCGCTTTCGTCGATCTCAAAGCTGATCTCTCCGAAAATGTAGGTGGGATAGCGGAAACGCAGCACGCGCTCCAGATACTCGCCGAAGTGCTCGGCGGTGGAATACTTGATATCGTAATCGGTAACGAGCTCCGCCTTCTGGGTGTTCATGTTCACCTTGACGTAGCCGGGGATACCCTCGTATTTCTTGCCTGCAACGGAGTTGAGGAACCACTTGAAGATATCGCCGTACTGTAGCGGGTAGATGCGGTACGGGCTGCCCTTGAAGTTGATCTGGGTGGAATCTTCGGTGAGCAGCTCAAACTGCGATTCCAGATCCAGCGCGGCGAAATCGCCCAGTGTTTTATCGGCAAGGGTCTCGGCGGCTACGGCGTCGATGAGAGGCACGTTGTCGAAATCGCTCATACTGTCGATCAGCGAAACGGTGTCTTTGAATTCGGCGTTCTCAATGGAAAGGATGCGCGAAAAGCTCTTTGCGCGGAAGAACGGGCAGCTCACCAGATACCCGATGGCCACCACCAGCACGATCACGCCCGCGATCACCACGGGAATGCGCGCGCGGCGCTTCACGTAGGGCACGTATTCGGGTTTCGCGAACGCCCCGGAGGTGACGAACGCGGACGCCACGTAGCTGCCCAGCACGATCAGCCAGTAGATATAAAATTTATAATCCTGCGGGTTCATGGGGGGCAGCATGAAATAATAGGCGATCCCCGCGGTGAGCAGCATCACGATGATGTTGATCGCGATCTTGAGCCCCGCCTTTTCGGGCGGGATCAGCACGCTGCGGACGCTCTTTTTCTTGCCGCCTTCAGAAAAGTCAACTTTGATAGGTTCCATAAAAGAAACCTCCTTAAAGAATATAGTCCCGTACAGTATAGCACAGTTTTTTGCGCAGTGCAAGCGCTTTTTGGCATTCTGCCGGAAGTGCCCTGCCCGGATGCTCCCGTTTGTTAAAAAAATGCGCAGATTCACCCCCGATCTGCGCTTTAATGGCCCCGATATCCCGGTTTTTCGGGCGCGGCGCGGGGTTTTTTATTGATTTTTCTTGATTTTTCCTGTTTTTATTGATATTATATATATTTGAACTTGAAAAATACACTGTTTCTGAAGGTGAAATTTTGAGTAAGCGAGAAGATATCAGAAATATTGCGATCATCGCGCACGTGGACCACGGCAAGACCACGCTGGTGGACAAGCTCCTGAAGCAGAGCGGCACGTTCCGTGAGAACGAGGTGGTGGAGGACCGCGTGATGGACTCCAACGACCTCGAGCGCGAGCGCGGCATCACCATTCTTTCCAAGAATACGTCGGTGAATTTTGGCGGCGTGAAGATCAACATCGTGGACACCCCCGGGCACGCCGATTTCGGCGGCGAGGTGGAGCGCATCATGATGATGGTGGACGGCGTCCTTCTGCTGGTGGACGCCTTTGAGGGCTGTATGCCGCAAACGCGCTTCGTGCTCTCGAAAGCGCTGGCGCTGCACAAGACGCCCCTTGTGGTGATCAATAAGATCGACCGCCCCGGCGCAAGGCCGGACGAGGTGATCGACGAGGTGATCGACCTGTTTATCGAGCTGGGCGCAGACGACGACCAGATCGAATTCCCGGTGATCTTCGCCTCCTCCCGCGAGGGTTACGCGTCTTTTGATAAAAACGCGCGTTCCGGCGATATGCGCCCGCTGCTGCAGGCCATACTGGACGAGATCCCCGCCCCCGAGGGCGACCCGGACGGACCTTTGCAGCTGCTGTTTTCCAGCCTCGATTACGACGATTACGTGGGCCGCATCGGCATCGGCCGCATCGAGCGCGGCCACATCAAGGAAGGCATGCAGGCGGTGCTTTGCAAGACCGACGGCGAAGAAAAGAAGGTAAAGGTATCGCGCCTGTACCAGTTTACGGGGCTCGGCCGCACCGAGGCCGCCGAGGCCGGCGTGGGCGATATCGTGGCGGTATCGGGCATCGAGGGGCTCAACATCGGCGAAACGCTGTGCGACCCCGACTGCCCCGAGGCGCTCCCCTTCGTAAAGATCGACGAGCCCACCCTTTCGATGACGTTCCACGTGAACAACTCTCCTTTCGCCGGGCGCGAGGGCAAAATGGTGACCTCCCGCAACATCCGCGCGCGGCTGTTCAAGGAAGTGGAAACCAACGTGAGCATGCGCGTGGAAGAAACCGACACCACCGATGCGTTCAAGGTGAGCGGCAGAGGCGAGCTGCACCTTTCCATTTTAATAGAAACCATGCGCCGGCAGGGGTACGAGTTTGCGGTGTCCCGCCCGAAGGTGATCTATAAAACCATCGACGGCAAGCGCTGCGAGCCGATGGAACTGCTGATCGTGGAGGTGCCGAACGACTATGTTGGCGCCGTAATGGAAAAGATCGGCGCGCGCCGCGGCGAGCTTGAAAATATGGGCACCCGCGGGGGCGGCACCAGCCATCTGGAGTTCAAGATCCCCGCCCGCGGCCTCATCGGCTACCGCTCTGAGTTCCTTACCGACACCAACGGCTACGGCATCATGAACAACCTCTTTGCCGGGTACGAGCCGTACAAGGGCGAGATCCAGACCCGCGAGCACGGCTCCATCATCGCGCATGAGACCGGCGAGAGCACCGCCTACGGCCTGTTCAACACCCAGGACCGCGGCCGCCTGTTCATCGGCCCCGGCGTGCAGGTGTACGAGGGCATGATCGTGGGCGAATGCGCCAAAAACGAGGATATCGTGTGCAACGTGTGCAAGAAAAAGCAGATGACCAACACCCGCGCCGCCGGTTCGGATGAGGCACTGCGCCTCACGCCCCACACGGTGCTCAGCCTCGAGCAGTGCATGGAATTCTTAAGCGACGACGAGCTTCTGGAGGTCACGCCCCAGTCGCTGCGCCTGAGAAAGACGATCCTTTCCAAAGAACTGCGCATGAAGCAGCAGTTCAGGAAAAGCTGATTATATTTAGGAGACCGGATTATGGAAAAATCAAAGGTAGAGATCACCGTAAAAGGCCAGACGTATACGATCATTACAGACGACGCGCCCGAAAAGGTGCTTTCGCTGGCAAACGGCCTGAACACGATGCTGGACAACGTCATGGGGTCCGGCAGGGTGACGCTGACGCAGGCGCTGGTGCTGGTCGCGCTGGACCTGGCGGACAAGGCGAAAACCTACAAAACCCTTTCGGATAAGTACAAAAGCGAGATCGCCGATTATCTGGAAGACGCCGAGCGCGCCATGACCGAACGCGACCGCTACAAGCGCGAGAACGAGAAACTGCGCGAGCGGCTCGATATCAAACAGTAAATGAAACAGGAGGAACATATGTTCCACTTTTCGGGCGACTACGACGTCGCCGTGATCGGCGCGGGGCACGCTGGCATTGAAGCGGCCCTGGCCGCCGCGCGGCTCGGCGCGAAGACGGTCGTTTTTACCATCAGCCTCGATATGATCGGCAATATGCCCTGCAATCCCAGCATCGGAGGCACCTCAAAGGGTCATCTGGTGCGTGAGATCGACGCCCTCGGCGGCGAAATGGGCGTTGCCGCAGATAAAAACACGCTGCAGAACCGTATGCTGAACCTCGGCAAAGGTCCTGCGGTGCATTCTTTACGCGCCCAGATCGACCGGCGCGCCTATTCCGTATACATGAAGCACGCGCTGGAGCGGCAGGAGGGGCTGGACCTTGTACAGGCCGAGATCACTTCTCTCGCCCGCAGCGAAAACGGACGCTGGCGTCTCGTCACCCGGCTGGACTGCGAATATACGGCCGCCTGCTGCGTGATCGCCACCGGTACGTTCCTGGACGGCAAGATCTACGTGGGCGACAAATGCTTTTCCTCGGGGCCGGACGGCACCTTCCCCGCGATCGGGCTTTCCGGCGCGCTCAAGGATATGGGCGTTTCCCTTCGCCGGTTCAAAACCGGCACGCCCTCGCGCGTGAACAAACGCAGCGTGGATCTGGATCAGCTGGAGCCCCAGTACGGCGACGAACGCGTAACCCCCTTCTCTTTCAGCGGCGAAACCCAGCCGCAAAACGTACTCCCCTGCTATATCACCTATACGAACGATGAAACAAAGCGGGTAATTATGGCAAATCTGGATCGCTCTCCCCTTTTCGGCGGCATGATCGAGGGCGTAGGCCCCCGCTACTGCCCCAGCATCGAAGATAAAATGGTCCGTTTTGCCGAAAAGGAGCGCCACCAGATCTTTATCGAGCCCTGCGGACGCGATACCGAAGAAATGTATCTGCAGGGGCTTTCCTCTTCCCTGCCCATCGACGTGCAGGAGGCGTTTATCCATACGATACCGGGCCTCACCCACGCCAAGGTGATGCGCAACGCTTACGCCATAGAATACGACTGCGTGGATCCCCTTTCGTTAAAGGCCACGCTGGAATTTACCGACTTCCCTGCCCTGTTCGGCGCGGGCCAGTTCAACGGCTCCTCCGGCTATGAGGAAGCCGCCGCCCAGGGGCTGGTGGCAGGTATCAACGCCGCCCTTCTGGCGCAGCACAAACCGCCGTTTATACTGGAACGTTCAAGCTCGTATATCGGCACGCTGATCGACGACCTCGTTACAAAAGGCTGCAACGAGCCCTATCGCATGATGACCTCCCGCTCGGAATACCGCCTGGTTCTGCGGCAGGATAACGCCGACCTGCGTTTAACGGAACGCGGCTACCGGCTGGGCCTGATCAGCGAGCAGAGATACAAAAAGCTGCTCGAAAAGATCGAAAAGATCGAAACCGAGCGCAAACGCGCCGAAAACACCGTGCTTGCCCCGAACGACGCGTTGAACGCGATGCTTGTTTCACGTGAAACATCGCCGCTCACCACCGGCTGCAGGCTTTCGGAACTCGTAAAACGCCCGCAACTCAGTTATACCGATCTCGCCCCGTTTGATCCCGGTCGCCCGGACCTGCCGTATGAGATCTTCGAGCAGGTGGAGATCAGCCTGAAGTACGAGGGCTACATCAACCGCCAGAACGCCCAGATCGCCGAAGCGCGGCGGCTGGAAGAAAAAGAACTGCCGGAAGCGCTCGATTATAATAATGTGAAGAACCTGCGGCTCGAAGCCCGCGAAAAGCTGGCGCGCATCCGCCCGCAGAACATCGGGCAGGCCTCGCGCATCTCCGGCGTGAGCCCGGCGGATATCTCGGTGCTGCTGATTTATCTGAAGGAGGCGGGGTTATGATCTCAAAAGAGCTTTTTGACCGCTGTGTTTCAGAGATCGGCATCCCGCTGCCCGAAAACGCCTTCGACCTGTTCGACGCCTACGCCTCGCACCTTATTATATATAATGAAAAGGTAAATCTTACCGCAATCACCGATCCCGATGAGATCGTGGTGAAACATTTTGCGGATAGCTTATATCTGCTGAAATATGCCGATCTGCCAAACGGCGCCCGTGTGTGCGACGTGGGCACCGGCGCAGGGTTCCCGGGGATGTGCCTGAAGCTGGCGCGGCCCGACCTGCAGGTGACTTTGTTTGATTCGATCAACAAAAAACTGGAATTTCTGCGTTTTTTGACCCGGGAACTCGGTAAAGAAACCGAGATCGTTCATATCCGCGCCGAAGATGCCGGGCAGAGTAAGCTTTACAGAGAATCTTTCGATCTCAGCACCGCCCGGGCGGTGGCGAGCCTCAATAAGCTGTGCGAATACTGTGTGCCGCTCATCAAAGTGGGCGGGTATTTCGCGCCGCTGAAGGCTGCCGTGCAGGAAGAAGAGAAAAAACAGGGGAGAGGCGCCGCCCGTATTTTAGGCGCGTCGGCGGAAAGGGAAGTGTTCTACAGCCTTCCCGGCGGGGACGCACGTGAGATCTTATTTTATAAAAAGATATCGCACACTTCGCCAAAATACCCCCGCGTTTCCGCGCAGATCGCAAAATCACCCCTGAAATAAGCAAAAAAACTTGTTTTTTACAGCCATCATTCAACTGTATTTTTCACCCGACCGTGGTATTCTTTGTATGCAGGCGGCAGAAAGCCCGCTGCAGAGAACGAAATGGTCGTTTTTTTATGAACAAGAACAAACTGAAATGCGGCGGCCAGATATTGTTGGTGCCCGTGCGGGCGATCGTTGAAAATCCGCTGCGCGCGAGATTATATTATAACGACGCCCATATCGACGATCTGATCCGGTCCATTGAAACCTCCGGCATCGTGGAACCCCTTACCGTGTGCGCTTCTTCGGGCGGCGATTACATCCTGATCTCCGGCGAACGGCGGCTGAGAGCCGCAAAAGCCCTCGGTTACGATTTTGTGCCCTGCGTGCTGATCGAAAGCGACGCCGAACAGAGCGTGTTTACCAATCTGAGCACCCATCTGACCCACGATCCGCTCAGTTTCTTTGAAGTGGCTATGTGTTACGAAAAACTCAGGGACTATTTCGGCCTGACGTATGAGGAAACGGCGGTCCGTCTCGGGCTGAACCCGGCGGAGATCCTCGAAAAAGTAAGGCTGCTGCAGATCCCGCCGAAGCTCCGAAGGTTGATCCTGGAGCATTCGCTGAGTGAAAACTACGCAAAACTGCTGCTGCGGCACCGGGATGAGGATCAGGAACTACTATTGAGCGAAATCATCGAAGAACACCTTTCGCTCAGAGAGGCGAGGGAACGTTCCGCCGAGCTGCGCGCCGGAAAAGCAAAAACACGCACATTTTATAAGGATATCACCGTATTCCTGAACTCTCTGGACCGGGTCTGCGACGCCATGTGCCGCAGCGACGTCGCCGCGGAGGTGGAAAAAACCGACGCCGACGGCTACGTGCAGTATTTTATCCGCATCCCCAAGGCAGGGGAGCCGGTTTCCGGATAACAGAGCGAAAGCTCTTTTATCATACAGCCCATATCTTTCTCTTTCACACCCCAGAAACGGTCCGACCGAGGTCACCCAGCCCCGGCCGGGCTGTTTCACGTGAAACAGGGTAGTGGCCAGTGGCTAGTGGTCAGTGGCTAGTGGCCAGTGGCTGGTAGCTGATGGCTGCTGATTCCGTCCGTGATTTTTGAATCCATATAACATATATTCTTTCACATTAAAACAACCCTGGCCACTACCATCATATCGGTCCCCGGTCACCGGTCACTGGCCACTGGCCACTGGCCACTAAAAAAACCCTTGTTTTTTTCTTTCCGATGTATTATACTAAGCAGGTAACAGCGGAAAGGGGAGCCGGTTATGGCAAAAACGGTTGCGATCCTGAATCAGAAGGGCGGCGTGGGCAAAACCACCACCGCCGTGAACCTTACGGCCTGCGTGGGTGCGCTGGGCAAAAAGGCGCTGCTCTGCGATATCGATCCGCAGGGCAATTCCACCAGCGGCTTCGGCGTGGACAAGCGTAAGACCGAGCGGTCGTCCTATCACGTATTGGTAGGGGAGTGCTCTGCGAAGGACGCTGTTGTGCACACCGCGTTCCAGAACGTGGATCTCCTTCCGAGCACGATGGACCTCGCCGGCGCGGAGCTGGAGATCATCGACCGGCAGGGCAGAGAGCGTCTGCTCAAAAATGCCCTCACCCCCCTGTGGGAAGATTACGACTATATCTTTCTCGATTGCCCGCCCTCGCTGGGGCTTATCACGCTGAACGCCCTCACCGCGGCGGATACCTTCTTCGTGCCGATCCAGTGCGAATACTACGCCCTCGAGGGCCTGTCGCAGCTGATGGCCACCGCAAGGCAGATCAAGCGCCTGTATAACCCCTATATAGAGTTAGAAGGCGTTCTGCTGACCATGTATGATGGTAGGTTGAACCTGACGCAGCAGGTGGTCACCGAAGTAAAGAAGTTCTTCCCGAAAAAGGTGTATTCCACCGTGATCCCGCGCAACGTGCGCCTTTCCGAGGCCCCGAGCTTCGGGCAGCCGATATTGTATTTTGACAAATCCTCGAAGGGCGCCGCGGCGTATATGGCGCTGGCGGAGGAATTCCTGAAGAAAAACAAATAAACGACAAACGGGAGTGTATTTATGGCAGCAAAGAAAAAAGGCGGTTTGGGCAAAGGCTTCGATTCGCTGTTTCTGGATAACGCAGCGGACGCGCTCTCCGATTCCGGCGCGGTCAGCCTGAAGATCACCGATATCGAGCCGGACCGTATGCAGCCCCGCAAAGATTTTGACGAAGAGGCGCTCTTGGAGCTCGAAAACAGCATCCGCGAATACGGCGTTCTGCAGCCGCTGCTGGTGCGCCCCGTGAGCGACGGCAGCTATAAGATCGTGGCGGGGGAGCGGCGCTGGCGCGCTGCGATGAGCGCCGGTTTAAGCGAGGTGCCGGTGGTGATCCGTTCGCTCACCGAGCAGGAGGCCTGCGCCATCTCTCTGATCGAGAACCTGCAGCGTGAAGACCTGAACGCGGTGGAAGAGGCCGAGGGCATCAGCCGCCTGATCGAAGAATTCGGCTTCACCCAGGAGCAGGCGGCGGAAAAGCTGGGCAAATCCCGCCCCGCCGTGGCAAACAGCCTGCGGCTGCTGGCACTGCCGGAAGACGCCCGCGCGGCGCTCATCGACGGCAAGATCAGCGCAGGGCACGCAAGGGCCTTGCTGGGGCTTTCCGATCCCGCGCAGGTCACGGCAGCGCTGGGCCGCATCATCGACGGCGGCCTTTCGGTGCGGCAGACCGAGGCGCTTGTAAAGGCGCTGCAAAAAACGCCGAAGCCCAGAACCGAACGCCTGAATAAAGATAACTATTTCAACGAGGTGCAGTGCTCGCTTTCCGCGGTGCTCTCGCGCAAGGTAAAGGTGACGGGGTCCGACAAGGGCGGCAAGATCACCATTGAATTTTTCAATAAGGACGACCTTCGGAAGCTGATCTCGGCTTTCGATGAAGAATAAAGGAGAAACACTATGCTCGACATCAAATTTTTAAGAGAAAACCCCGATGCGGTAAAAGAAAACATCAAAAAGAAATTCCAGGACGCCAAGCTCCCGCTGGTGGACGAGGTGATCGCGCTGGACGCCGAGAGCCGCAAAAACAAGGCCCGGGCGGACGAGCTGCGCGCCGAGCGCAACCGGCTCTCCAAGCAGATCGGCGGCCTGATGGCCAAGGGCCGGCGTGAAGAGGCCGAAGAAGTGAAAAAGCAGGTGGCCGAAATGGCCGCCGAGCTTGCCGCCTGCGAGGCCAAAGAGCCGGAATTCGCCGAAAAGATCCGCAAGATCATGCTGGTGATCCCGAATATCATCGACCCGTCTGTGCCCGTGGGCAAGGATGACAGCGAAAACGTGGAGGTGCAGCGCTACGGCGAGCCCTTAACGCCCGATTTCGAGGTGCCTTACCATACCGACATCATGGAGCGCTTTAACGGCATCGATCTGGACGCCGCCCGCCGCGTCGCCGGCAACGGTTTTTACTATCTGATGGGCGATATCGCCCGCATCCATTCCAGCGTGATCGCTTACGCCCGCGATTTTATGATCGACCGCGGCTTTACCTACTGCGTGCCGCCCTTTATGATCCGCAGCGACGTGGTCACCGGCGTGATGAGCTTCGCTGAGATGGAAGCCATGATGTATAAAATAGAAGGGGAGGACCTGTATCTGATCGGCACCAGCGAGCACTCGATGATCGGCAAGTTCATCGATACCATCCTGCCCGAAGAAGAGCTGCCCTACACCCTCACCAGCTACAGCCCCTGCTTCCGCAAAGAAAAGGGCGCCCACGGCATCGAGGAGCGCGGCGTGTACCGCATCCACCAGTTCGAAAAGCAGGAGATGATCGTGGTCTGCAAGCCCGAAGACTCAATGAAGTGGTACGAGCAGATGTGGCGCTGGAGCGTGGAGCTGTTCCGCAGCCTGGACATCCCCGTGCGCCAGCTGGAGTGCTGCAGCGGCGACCTGGCCGACCTCAAGGTCAAATCCTGCGATATCGAAGCCTGGAGCCCCCGCCAGCAGAAATACTTCGAGGTCTGCTCCTGCTCCAACCTGGGCGACGCCCAGGCCCGCCGCCTGAAGATGCGCGTCAAAGGCGCGGACGGCCGCACCTACCTGCCGCATACCTTAAACAACACCGTGGTAGCCCCGCCCCGCATGCTGATCGCCTTCCTGGAGAACAACCTGCAGGCCGACGGCAGCGTGCTGATCCCGGAAGTGCTGCGTCCGTATATGGGCGGAAAGGAAAAGCTGCAGTGAGCCGGTAACGACAAGCGGAAGTCTCACAATTCAGAATCAAAAAATGGGCATGCTGCCAACCGATTATTGTGCAGCATGTCCATTTTTCTGTCGTTCCCGCTAAACAGGGATTATAATTGAAATCGAATAAAGTTGACCGAGCAACGGATCGCTCAGGCATTCATATCTGCATAAATAGAGACAACATCTTTTTGTCTTCTCTTTATGATACTGATCTGCGCCCCCGTTTTTATGCGAAAAGACGAGACGAACGGATAAGAGTCTGTTATTATGGAAAAAATATGCTATAATAAAACAACTATTATCGACCTGAGAATCTAGGAGGTTCCCCATGGCACGCATGAAGAAACTGACCATCCTGCATTCGAACGACATGCACGGCGATTTTCTGCCCCATACCGGCGAGGACGGTCTGGAAACGGCCGGCCTGCCCCGCCTGTCCGGTTACATCAACAAAGTCCGGGAGCAGGAGCAGAACGTCCTGTACGTGAACGCGGGCGACATGTTCCGCGGTTCCGTGATCGATTCCGAATACGAAGGCCTCTCCACGATCGACCTGATGAACGTGCTGAAGCCCGACGTGGCCACCGTGGGCAATCATGAGGTGGACTACGGCCTGGCGCACCTGCTGTTCCTGGAAAAATGCGCCCGCTTCCCCATCATCAACGCCAACCTGTTCGTCACCATGAACAATGCCCGGCTCTTCCAGCCGTA
>JAEEGL013021319.1_pt1 | contig 20874 bp, 16 predicted proteins | sample 9134231 | NCBI WGS metagenome assembly JAEEGL01 (sample SAMN16246548, study PRJNA631951) | gut metagenome | biome: gut microbiome; feature: rumen; material: fiber-attached | host: Bos | place: Iran: Karaj | collected 2018-10
GTTGTCAAAAGCCTTCAGGATTGTGCACATGCACAATTCAAATATAACACAGTTTTATTCTGTTCAAGTAAAAATCGTCACTGATTCCAGGAGATTTTGCGGTTGAAAATGATACCGTTTTTTCATCTGCACAGTTATCTTTACGCTGTCACTCAGCCGGTCAAAAAAGTCATTAAGGCGCTCTGGGCGGCGAAAATAAGGCCGGTTTGGCATGAAACAGCCTGTTTTATATCGATGCTGCAGAAAAAAGATCCCAAAGGAACTGAAACTGCTGTTTTTTTGTCATTGCCAGGGGTGCGGCTGCCGACTTCATTTTACGGAACAGCTCTGAAAATTTCTGATAAAAGCGTGCAAATGTAAAGTATAGAATATTGCGTTTGAAAAATCTGAATGTTACTATGAAATCATCCTGAAGTAACCGCTTTCATCATATGCACAAATATTCTGCCGCGGTGTGCAAACGAAGAAAACGCACTTCTTTTAAAGGGGGTTTTAATGGGAAAAGCTTCTGAAAATAATGCAGCCGGTGTTGCATCTGGATCTAAGCTGCATAACGCACTTGTGTATTTCAGACAGCACTGGCAACTCTATCTGATTTTTATTCTGCCGGCATTCCTGCTGACGATAATCTTCAGATACATTCCTATGGGCGGTATTCTGATCGCATTTACAGAATATAATCCGATCCGAGGAATTCTGGGCAGTGAGTGGGTAGGCCTGGATCATTTCGCCCGCTTCCTGTCGTCACCTGACTTCATGAGATATCTCATGAATACGCTGAAGCTGAGTGTCTTCGGACTGCTCTGGGGTTTCCCAATCCCGATTCTGCTTGCCTTCCTGCTTAACCGCATCCTGAGTTCGAGCATCAAGCAGAAGATTCAGCTGGTTCTGTACATGCCGAACTTCATCTCCGTCATCGTCCTCTGCGGTATTGTCCGCATCTTGCTGTCGCCGACGGGTATGATCAATTCGCTTCTCGGGACACAAACCAACTTCATGACAATGCCTTCCGCGTTCCGTACGATCTACATTGCATCGGGTATCTGGCAAGGTGCAGGATGGGCTTCCATCATTTACACCGCCGCACTGTCCAATGCAAGTAAGGAACTGAAGGAAGCCGCTGTCATCGACGGTGCGAACATCATTCAGCAGATCAAGGCTGTTGAATGGCCGGCAATCAAGGATACCGTACTGATTCAGTTCATCATGGCTGTAGGTAACATCATGAGCGTAGGCTTTGAAAAAGCATATGCCCTGCAGACTGACATGAACATGTCGTCATCGGAAATCATTTCTACCTACGTCTATAAAAAAGGTCTTCTTGACGGTGACTACGGTTTCTCCACTGCTGTAGGCTTGTTCAACACAGTCATCAATGTCATCCTTCTCGTTACGATGAACAAGATCGTTCAGAGTATGAATGAAGGCAAGGGTATTTGATGAGGAGGCAGATATGGCAGAAAGAAAAAAGAAAAGTGAATTTGCCAAATATCCTACCGAGGATAAGGCGATTCTGATCGTGGGATATATCCTGCTCGGTTTATTCCTGGTAGCGATTATCCTGCCGATGATCTATATCATTCTCGCATCCTTCATCGATCCGATTACCCTACAGAACAAAGGTCTGACATTTGATTTCAGCAAATGGACTCTGACTGCGTATGAGCGTGTATTAGGCAACGGTCAGATCTGGGTAGGTTTCAAAAACGCGTTGATTTATTCCATCCTGTTCACGATTATTTCGGTCGTTGTCACTCTGCTCGCGGCGTATCCGATGTCACGGCCGGATTTCAAAGGTAAGGGATTCTTCAACACACTGTTCGTTATCACGATGTTCTTCGGCGGCGGTCTGATTCCGACATACTTGCTGATCAGTAACCTGGGAATGCTCGACACGATCTGGGCCATCCTGATTCCTGGCGCGTTCAGTGTCTGGAACATGATCATCGCCAGAACGTATTACATGGGTATTCCGCGTGATCTGCAGGAAGCTGCTGAAATCGACGGCGCAGATGAAATGGTTTATTTCTTCAAGATTCTGCTGCCGGTCTGCACACCGATCATCGCGACAATTTCCATGTGGCAGTTCGTCGGTATGTGGAACAGTTACTTCGATGCTTTGATTTATCTGAACAGCGCATCCAAGCAGCCTTTGCAGCTCGTTCTCCGCTCCATCCTTATCCAGAGCCAGCCGGAACCCGGCATGGTTGCTGATATGCAGAGTACAGCGGAACGTGCACGTCTCGCAGAACTGCTCAAGTATGCAACAATTATCATTTCCAGCCTTCCGCTGATGCTCATGTATCCGTTCTTCCAGAAGTATTTCGACAACGGTATCATGGCCGGTGCTGTTAAGGGCTGATTACAAATGAGAACAATTTAGGGAGAAAAGAAAATAATCAGGAGAAATTATGTCTAATTTATTTGCAAAAGGTAGTAAACTCGTTGTTTCCCTGGCAATGGCTGCTGCTCTGCTCGCAGGCTGCGGCGGCGGTTCAAGTGCAGGTGGCGGCGGAGCCAGCGCCGGCCTGGATGTCGATCCGGCATCTCTGGCATTCCCGCTTGCTGAAAAAGCAACAATCAGCGGTCTGACCAGCTATCCGGTTGGCTCCGAATCCAACCCGAATAACCGTACGATCTTCAAGCGTCTTGAAGAAAAGACAAACGTTCATGTTGACTGGAAAGCAATCCAGAGTGACCAGTGGGGTGAAAAGATCGCTCTCGAAATGTCCAACATCAAGACACTGCCTGAATTCGTATTCTCCGCCGGCTTCAGTGACACTGACCTTCTGAAGTATGCAAAGCAGGGTGTTATCATCAACGTTGAAGAATACATTGACAAGTATATGCCGAACCTGAAGAAAGTATTCGAACAGGCTCCGGAATACAAGAAAATGTGCATGGACGAAAATGGTCATATCTGGGCTCTGCCGTGGATCGAACAGCTCGGTTCTGAAAAGACAGCGATTCAGGCTGTCGGCAATATGCCGTTCATCAACAAGGGATGGCTCGACTTCCTTGGTCTGTCGGTTCCGACAACTGTTGATGAATTCGAACAGGCTCTGATCGCATTCCGTGACAACGCTGACAAACTGAAGGCTGAATTCAACGTCGACGGCGACATTATCCCGATGTCCTTCATTATGGGCGGCGGCAACGAAGACAGCGTCATTCTTACCAACGGCTTCGGCGAAGGCTATGGCGATCCTGACCAGGGCCGTCACATTGTCGTAACGGATGATCTGAAGGTTGTCTGCCCGGCTACATCAGAAGGCTGGAAAGAAGGCGTTCAGTGGCTGCACAAGCTCTATGAAGAAGGTCTGATCGACAAAGAAGCCTGGACACAGGAATGGTCCACATATGTTTCCAAGGGTAAGTCCGGCCGTTATGGCGTCTGCTTCTCCTGGGACGTTGCGAACATCGCTGCTGTTTCCATGGATGATCTGATTGCCGGCAAGGGCTGGGTACCGCTCCCGGCACTGACAGCTGATGTCAGAAACATCACTCCTGCTAACGGTTCCTTCACATCCGGTTTCGACCGTGGCCGCTGCGTCATTACAGCAAACGCCAAGAACCCGGCTCTGATCTGCGCATGGCTCGACCAGATGTATGATCCGATTCAGTCCCCGCAGAACAACTGGGGTACCTACGGTGAAGACGATGAATTCGACATCTTCGAAGAAGGCACAAATGCAAACGGCGATTTCATGCTCAAGCACACATGGCTGGGCGATGCTTCTCCTGTAGAAGTACGTGAAGCTGAATGTGTCGGCGGTCCGCTGGCTATTCTCGACAGCTATTATGATGTATACGTAACATGCCCGGATGATGCTCAGTACAGACTTGACTGGATCAAGGATGTCTACACACCGGATATGAATACGAAGTATGTCTTCCCGAACATTCTGATGACTGCAGATGACGCAAAGACACTGTCCAACCTGAATCCTGACATCGATAAGTGCATCAAGGAAGCACGTGCAAATGGTATTATGAACGGCTTCTCAGATGCAGATTTCGCAGACCTGCAGGCTAAGCTGGAAGGATATCGTCTGAACGACTTCCTGGCAATCTTCCAGAAGTATGTAGACAGCTACTACAAATAATCAGTAACGAATCCATACCCGATAAACAAAAGGATATCCGCCCTTCAAAGGGCGGATATCTCATCATTATGACAAATTCACAACGGAGGTTATATGGTCAGTCAGATTTTAAAAGAAGCACGCAATTATGAAGAAACCGAAGGAACACAGATTCCTGCGGATAAACGGCCTCTGTTTCACCTGACGCCGTATATTGGATGGATGAATGATCCGAACGGATTCTCACAATATAACGGCAGTTATCATCTTTTCTATCAGTATTACCCCTATAAGAAAAAGTGGGGACCGATGCACTGGGGCCATGCGGTAACCAAGGATCTGCTCAAGTGGGAATTCCTGCCGGCAGCGATCGCTCCGGATACCGAGCCGGATTCCGGCGGCTGTTTCTCAGGCAGTGCCCTTGGCATGGACAACGGCAAGCATTTACTGCTGTATACCGGCGTCGTAAAACTGAACGATATGGATGAAGATACTTTCCTGCAGACACAGTGTCTGGCGGAAGGTGACGGCATCGATTATGTCAAATATGAAGGCAACCCGGTTATCGGCATGAAAGATATCCCGGAAGGGCTCAGCAAATATGATTTCCGTGACCCGAAAATGTGGCGTGAGAAAGACGGTACATACCGCTGTGTCGTCGGTGGCTGTACGAATGACAAGAAAGGCCGGATCCTGTATTTCCGCAGTGAGAACGCTTATGACTGGAAGTTCGTCAGTATTCTGGCTGCCAATGACGGCAGTCTGGGATCGATGTGGGAATGCCCGGATTTCTTCGAACTCGACGGCAAGCATGTTCTTCTGATCAGCCCGCAGGATGTCCGGCAGGACGAGAAATACAACTGCGGCAACATTGTCGTCGCGATGATCGGAACCTTTGATCCGGAAACCGGAACATTCCATAAAGAAACAGAACAGCTGGTGGATGCCGGTATTGACTTCTATGCGACGCAGACACTTCTCGCTGATGATGGACGGCGCATCATGGCCGCCTGGATGCAGAACTGGGACAGCATCGTCCATACGATCCGTTCGCTGCGCTGGTTTGGCCAGATGGTACTGCCGAGAGAACTGTCTGTGAAAGACGGCAGACTGATTCAGAAGCCGGTCAGAGAACTGGAGAATATGCGCAGAAATCCGGTTATCGCGAAAGACGTTCTGGTGGAAAGCACGACGAAACTGGATGGCGTAAAGGGAAGAACGGTCGATCTGACGGTCCGGATCCGTCCGTCCTCATACAGCAGCTACCGTAAATTCGAGATCCGTTTTGCGGAAGAAGGAAATGAATATACTTCCCTGATCTACCGTCCGGCGGAATGCACGCTGGAATTCGATCGCAGCAATTCCGGCACAAGAAGAGCGACGAGCCATACAAGAAAATGCGCGGTTGCCGAGAACAACGGCGAAATCAAACTGCGGATCATTCTTGACCGTTACAGTGTTGAAGTGTTTGTCAATGACGGTGAACAGACATTGTCAAATGTCATCTACACAAATCAGGAAGCGGATGGCATCAGTTTCATCAACCACAATGGCAAGGCGCTGATCGACGTGGAAAAATACGATCTCAGTTTTGATTGATCAAAAGGCTGTTCCTGCTGAAGAAGCGGGAACAGTTTTTTCTTCATCAGAAGAATAATTGACGCATTGCTTTTCATTATGCAGAGGCAGGGATATAATTGCCGCATGAAAGAAATGCGGCCGGAACAAAGGAAATTACTGAAAAGAATCTGTTACTGTCTGCTGGCGGTGATCCTCGTTGTCTTTATATATCGGGAAGCGGAGCGGCAGCGGATCGCGGCAGAAGAATACCGGGCGGCGATGGCGCAGCTGCAGGAGGAACTGCAGGAAGGCAGGGAAACGATTGCTCTGCTCAATCAGTCCTATGCGGAAGCACGGATGTTTGAAAAAGAACAGAGAAAAGATCCTGCTTTTCAGGAGGAAATCGTAAATACGACAGCTTTGCCGGTCAATGCGATCGGTGATTCTGTCATGCTGGGGGCGGTTCCGGTACTGCGGGAAACCTTTCCGAACGGTTATTTTGACGCGGAAGTGAACCGTTCGTATTATCCGCTGCTGAATATACTGAGCAGCCGGCTGGAAGCGGGTGTTCTGCAGGAACCGGTCGTCATCGGCATCGGCACCAACGGGCCTCTGCCTCTGTGGGCGGCTCAGCAGGCGGTGGAAATGTGCGGTGAGCGGCAGGTGTTCTGGATCACGACAAATAACAATTATCAGTTTTACAATACTGACACGATCCTGTCGCTGGCGGAAACCTATGACAATGTCACGATCATTGACTGGGATACCGCTTCGGCGGGACATGGGGAATACTTCGGCGGTGACGGCATTCATCTGACTGCCGAGGGAAAACAGGCATATACGGATCTGATCAGGAACGCGCTGACCGAACGGCTGTTCAGCCTGTTACCGGAAGAAGAAAAGGGAATTCTACTGATCGGTGATGACAGACTGCAGCAGGCAGCCGTATATCTGCAGGATATGGAAGATGTCTGCTTATACGCGGAAGAAGAACTGAGTGCCGAAAACATTCTGGCATTTCTCAAAGATCTGCGGGAAAAGGATATCTTTCCCGCCCGTGTTTACTGTCTGACAGCAGACGATGAAGAACTGATCAGGACTCTGCGGGAAAGCGTTCCGGATCTGTCACTGATCGAAAACATTGATGATCTGGAGAGGACAGTGGATGGCATTCATCTTTCGGCATCCGGAGCAGAGGAACTGGCTTTGCGGATACGAAAACAGTTATCCGAATAAGACAAAGGAAGACAGTCGGATCGTTCATGACTGTCTTTTTCTGACGGACAGAAGAAATTGAGTGAAAAAACAGAGAATGTATCGGATAATGAAAGCAGAAATAATCGGAGGAAAAATAATGTCTAAATTCCCAAAAGGCTTCCTGTGGGGAGGCGCAACAGCTGCCAACCAGTTTGAAGGCGGCTACGATGCTGACGGCAAGGGTCTGAGTGTTCCGGATGTCATTATGGGCGGCACGGTAGATAAGCCGCGTTATATTACACCGGCCGGCGTACGTCCGGATACCTATTATCCAAGCCACGAGGCAATTGACTTCTATCATCATTGGAAAGAGGATATCGACCTCTTTGCCGAAATGGGCTTCAAATGCTTCCGTCTGTCTGTGCAGTGGAGCCGCTTCTTCCCGAACGGCGACGATGAAGAACCGCTGCAGGCAGGTATCGACTTCTACAAGAACATTTTCGTTCACTGCAAGGAAAACGGCATTGAACCGCTGGTAACGATCAGCCATTATGAATTCCCGCTGGCGCTGTCTCATAAATACGGCGGCTGGGACAATCCGGTCATTATCGATCTCTGGCTGAAGTTTACAAAACTGTGCTTCACAGAATACAAAGGCTTGGTAAAACTGTGGCTGACATTTAACGAAATCAACTGCGGCACGATCCCCGGCATGGGTGATATCTACGGTCTTGGCATTCTGCCGGACCACGACACACCGATCAGCTTCGGCGGTGCTGACTGGGATGATCCGAAAAGACGTCTGACCGGCCTGCATAATCAGTTTGTCGCCAGTGCCAAAGCAGTCGTTCAGGCACATGAGATCGATCCGGAAAACAAGGTCGGCTGCATGATCGCCGGTTCGGCCAACTATCCGTATTCCTGCCGTCCGGATGATGTCCTCGCTGCTCTTGAAAAAGACCGTGTCTTCAATTTCTACTGCGGTGACGTGCATGTGCGCGGCGCATATTCCGCATGGGCTCCGACTTACTGGAAAGAATGCGGTGTGGATCCTGAGTACATGAAGGGTCTGGCAGAACGTGATGCGGAAGTTCTCAAAGCCGGCAAGGTGGACTTCTACAGCTTCTCCTATTACCAGTCCAATACGGTGGCTACCGATCCGAGTCTGCTGCAGGGCAAGGGCAACCTGTTCGGCGGCGTCGCCAATCCGTACCTGGAAGCTTCGGCATGGGGCTGGACGATCGACCCGAAGGGACTGCGCTACTATCTCGAAGCTGTCTATGACAGATATCAGATTCCGCTGATGATCGTTGAAAACGGCCTTGGCGCAGTCGATGAAAGAAGCGAAGACGGCAAGTTCCACGATGATTATCGTATTGACTACATGCGCAAGCACATTGAACAGATGGCAATCGCCATTGAACATGGTGTTGATCTGATGGGTTATACGATGTGGGGATGCATTGACCTCGTTTCCGCTTCCACCGGTGAAATGAAGAAGCGTTACGGCTTCATCTATGTCGACAAGGACAATGACGGCAACGGTGACCTGCACAGAGAAAGAAAAGACAGTTTCTACTGGTACAAGAAGGTCTGTGAAACAAACGGCGAAGAATTATAAGATTCGTCTGAAAGGATCCGGAAACGGATCCTTTTTTATGACGGGCAGTATACAATAAAGACAGAAACATCCGCAGAGGAGCAAATATGAAAAAAATCATTTTAGACAAAGACTGGTATGTATATCGGAGAGAAGATGCGTTTTCTCTGGTTACTTCCATACCGGAAGACGCGGTAAAAACAGCCGTTCCGTATGATGCCCTGTTTCATGACAGTCAGGAAGAAGACAGCCGGAACGGCGGCCGGACCGGATACTTTGACGGCGGCGTCTATTATTATCAGAAGGAATTGGAACTGCCGGAAGAATACGCAGGGAAAAGACTGGTCTTAAAAGCGGAAGGCCTTTTTTCCAAATCCTTCGTTTATGTCAACGGCTCGCTTGCCGCAAGCGGCGACTTTGGCTATGTCAGCACGGTCTGTGACATCAGTGATTATGCAAAGCCGGGAAAGAACACCCTTCTGATCGTCACGAAAACAGACGTGTTCTCTTCCCGCTGGTACAGCGGTACAGGCATCTTAAGACCGGTCTGTCTGTATGTCGGTGAGGAAGTGTATACGGTTCCGGATTCGCTCTGGGCTGCGACGGAATACATCAGGGAAGAAAGTGCGGGAATCCGGATCCGGGCGGAAATCAGAAAAGATGGAGCCGGCTCCTCTCTGCAGGATGTATCGGTGGTGATCAAAGATCAGGAAGAAACGATTCTGTCGGAATCATTCCCGATCCGGATCAGCGGCAGCTATCAGCTGGATCAGCGGTTCTTTCTGCGGAACGTACGACTGTATGAAGAAAACGATCCGCATCTGTATACGGTCACTCTGACGGTCGGTCACGATGAGACAATTGTCACGACGGGATTCCGGTATGAGACATTTGATGCGGACGGCGGTTTGCGAATCAATAACCAGACTGTGAAACTGCGGGGTGCCTGCCTTCACCATGACGAAGGCATTCTCGGCGGCATCGCCCTGAAGGGTTTTGAATACTACCGGATCAGCCGGCTGAAGGAAGCCGGCTTCAATGCCGTCCGTTCGGCGCATAATCATCCGTCCAGGGAACTTCTGGAAGTGTGTGATGAACTGGGTATGTATGTGCTGGATGAAGTATGCGACATGTGGACGAAAATGAAAGGCTTCGGCGATTATGCCCAGTACTTCCAGTCGGACTGGCAGAGGGCGGTGGATATCATGGTCAAAGAGGACCGGAATCATCCCTGTGTGGTCGGTTATTCCACCGGCAATGAAATATCCGATATCAATACGGAAAAAGGATTTGAAACAGCCCATGATCTGTACCGGAAGATCCACAGTCTGGATGATACCCGCTTTGTGACCAACGGTATTAACGGCGCCTTCGCGGCCGGTGAAGAAGTGGTCGATATCGCCGTGGATCTGACCGGCATGGAAAGAACGGTATTTGAATCCGGTGACGTCAATCAGTTTATGGGTCTGATGGCGACAAGAATGAATGATATCGTCACCCATCCCGTCGTCACAAAGGTGCTGCGGCGGATGGACAGCTGCGTGGACGTGCAGGGTTACAACTACATGACCGCAAGATACGAAGATGATGCGAAAAACTGTCCGAACCGCATCATGCTGGGGACGGAAACCTATCCCCGGCAGATCGCGGAAAACTGGAAACGGGTTACTTCTCTGCCGTCTGTCATCGGTGATTTCACATGGACAGGATGGGATTATATGGGCGAACTTTCCGGACCGTATCCGGCACTGAACAATCCGGCCGGTGATCTGGACCGGTTCGGATTCCGCCGGCCGGTATCGTATTATCGGGAGATCGTTTACGAGCTGCGGAAGGAGCCATATATCGCTGTGCGGCCGCCGCAGGCATATGGTACCCCGCGGCAGTTCGGACCGTGGAAATTTACCGATGCGGAAGAAAACTGGCTGTTTGATATCAAAGACGGCCAGATGGTGACGGTGGAAGTTTATGCGCCGGATCCGGAAGCGGAATTATATCTGAACGGACAGCTGATGGGCAGGAAGGAAATGAAAGACTGTTATGCCCTGTTTGACATTCCTTACCGAAAAGGAGAACTGAAGGCAATCGGATCTTCCGGCCGGGAGTTTATTCTGAAAAGCGGTGATCCGGACAGTGCGAAGATCCGCACAGAGGACAGAGAGTATGACGGTTATGTTTTCTCCCGGATCAGCCTGTTTGATAAAGACGGTGTGCGAATCATGGCGGACGGACAGGAATATGACTGCCAAAGAGAGGGGATGGAACTGATTGCGGCAGCCTCGGAAAACACCCGTCATGATCATGGTTTTACGAATCCGAAGATCTGTCTGTACGGAGCGGGCGGATTTGCTGTATATCGGAAACAGGAATGATAAAATGAAAAAAATCAGAAAACACATTCACTTTTACGGATCTGTGCAGGGCGTCGGCTTCCGGTATCGTTCCTGCTATGCGGCGGACGCGGCAGGGGCGACCGGCTGGGTCAGAAATGAAAGCGACGGCAGTGTCACGATGGAGATCCAGGGAACGGAAGAACAGATCGATATGGTGATCCAGAGTCTGGATCAGAGCCGGTACATTCACATCCGTTCCATGGAAGTCAGAACGATTCCCGTCGACGAAGACGAGCGGGAATTCTATGTAAAAGAGGACTGGTGGTTTTAAAGGAGAGATATGGAGAAATTTGTATATTACGCACCAACCGAAATCGTATTCGGAAGAGAAGCAGAACTGCAGACAGCCGCACTGGTAAAGAAATACGGCGGTCATAAAGTCTTTGTTGTTTATGGCGGCCAGTCGGCTGTAAAGAGCGGTCTGATCGACCGGATCACGGCAAATCTGAAGGAAAACGGTCTGGAAGTACTCGCCGAGGGCGGTGTGGTTCCCAATCCGCTTGTTTCCACAGCCCGCCGGATGGTACAGTCCGCGCTGGCGTTCGGAGCAGATTTCATCCTCGCAGTAGGCGGCGGCAGCGTCATTGACACGGCCAAGGGAGTTGCTCACGCGGTCGCTTCGCCGGAACATGATATCTGGGATTTCTGGAGCGGCACGAAAGTCACGAAGAGTCTGCCGATCGGCACGGTCCTGACCATTTCCGCTGCCGGCAGTGAAACCAGCAATTCCGCCGTTCTGACCAACGATACCAAAGAACCGCCGACCAAGCGCGGCATCAATACCGATTTCAACCGCTGCCGGTTCGCCATCATGAATCCGGAACTGACGATGACGCTGCCGAAGTATCAGATCGGTGCCGGCGCGGCGGATATCTTCATGCATACTTCCGAACGTTACTTCGCGGCGATTCTCGGCAATCATCTGACGGATGAGATTGCTGAAGGACTGTTCCGGACGATCGTTCACTACGGACCGATCGGTGTCAGAGAACCGGACAACTATGAAGCGATGAGTGAAATCATGTGGTGCGGCAGCGTGTCGCATGTCGGTCTGACCGGCCTCGGATCCAAAGGCGATACACCGCGTGACGGTGACTGGGCCTGTCATCAGCTTGGCATGGCGATTTCCGCCCTCTATGATTCCACCCATGGCGCCACACTGACCGCCGTCTGGGCAGCCTGGTGCCGCTATGTCATGGATGAGAATGTCAGCCGCTTTGCCCGTTTTGCCAGAAAGGTTTACGGCGTCACAGAAGAAGATGACAGAAAAGCAGCCGAAGCAGGCATCGTGAAAACAAACGAATTCTTCATCAGCCTCGGTATGCCGGTTTCTCTGGCCGAACTGCTCGGCCATGAGCCGAGTGATGAGGAGATCGAGAAGATCGCCGTGGAATGCACATACGACAGGACAAGAACCATCGGATCCTTCAAGAGTCTTGCCTATGATGACATTGTGGCGATCTATCGGAACTGCCGAAACTGAAAGAGTATAAGTCAGCAGAAGAAAAGGGAATGTCTGCATGGCATCCCTTTTTCCGTTTTCAGCCTTTCTTCATTACCCGGGAAATTGCCGGCTTCTGTCGGCAGAAGACGGTATCTTTTCACAGAGGAAACACGATATAGTTAAGAAAGAGGTCAAGAATATGATCAGAGTAATTCTTCTGGACATCGACGGCACTTTAACCAACAGTAAAAAGATCATTACCGAGAAAACAAAAAACGCCCTGCTGAAAGCGCAGGACATGGGTATCCGGTTGGCCATCGCTTCCGGCCGGGCGGATCAGGGCCTGTATCAGTGGGCGGATGTACTGAAGATGCGGGAACATCACGGCATTTTCGTGTGCTACAACGGCGCCAAAGTCATGGACTGCCAGACCGGCGAAGTCCTGTTTCATCAGCCGCTTTCCGCAGCCGATGCCAGAGATGTACTGGAACATATGAAGCAGTTCGAAGTGAGCCCGATCATCGCCAGGGGAGAATACATGTATATCAATGACGTTTATGCCGGCATGATTCATAGATCCGTCGGCGGTGAGCTGTTCAACGTCATTGAATACGAAGCCCGCTCCAACCGTTTTATTCTCTGCGAAAAGAGAGATCTGGCTGCCTTCGTGGATTTTCCGATCGAGAAGATCCTGACGGCGGGCGAACCGGCATATCTGCAGGCCAACTGGCAGAAGATGGCGGAACCGTTCGCAGACCGGCTGTCCTGCATGTTCACGGCACCGTTCTATTACGAATTCACAGCGCAGAATGTGGATAAAGCGAAAGCCATCGACACGGCATTTACGAAGCTGGGATACAAAGCGGAAGAAATGATTGCCTACGGTGACGCTCAGAATGACATATCGATGCTGAAATACGCGGGTATCGGCGTGGCCATGGGGAATGCCGTGGACGAAGTCAAAGCGATTGCTGACGAAGTGACGCTTTCCAACGAGGAAGACGGTATTGCGGAATCACTTTACAGACATATCGACGGTCTGAACTGAGAGAATGTTATGAACAGCGGAAAAGTCAGATGGTTTGAAGAAGCCCGTTTCGGCATGTTCGTTCACTGGGGCGTCTATTCCCTGATCGGCCGGGGAGAATGGGTCCGCAGCAACGAACAGCTGTCCGACGCGGATTATCAGCCGTATGTGGAACAGTTTGATCCGCAGTCTTTTGACGCGGAAAAAATCGCGTCATTGGCGGCGGAGGCAGGCATGAAATACGTGGTCTTTACCGCCCGGCACCATGACGGTTTCTGCCTGTTTGACACAAAGACGACGGATTATCAGTCGGTGCAGTATACCGGCCGTGACTACGTCCGGGAAATGCTGGAAGCTGTCCGGCGGCACGGTCTGAAAGCAGGCCTGTACTATTCGCTGATCGACTGGCATCATGACGATTATCCGCATTACGGCGACCGTATCCATCCGCAGCGGAACGATCCCGCCTGGCGGGGATATGAACATCACTTTGAAAACTACCTGGCTTTCATGCACGAGCAGGTCCGGGAACTCTGCACCAATTACGGCAAACTGGACATTCTCTGGCTGGATTATTCGTATGACGATATGACCGGTGAAAAATGGCGCGGCCGTGAACTGGTGCGGATGATCCGTTCTCTGCAGCCGGACATCATTCTGAACAACCGTCTGGAAGGAAGCGGCGAAGGTCTGGGCTCCCTGATTTTGGGCCATCCGACCGAGATGGCGGGAGACTTTGTCAGTCCCGAACAGATCATTCCGCCGCAGGGAGTCACCGACGAAAACGGCAGACACGTCCCCTGGGAGGCATGTGTGACCATGAATAACCACTGGGGATATTACGAAGAGGATCATTATTTCAAACCGGCTGACATGCTGATCAGGAAGTTGGTGGAATGCGTGTCCAAAAACGGCAATCTGATCCTGAATATCGGACCGGACGGGAATGGCTGTATACCGGAAGAAAGTGTTTTTATCCTGAAGGAAATCGGGGCCTGGATGAAGCACAGCGGTGAATCGGTCATTGGCTGCGGCGGTGTGCCGATCCGCAAACCGGAATACGGACGTATTACCGGAAACGGGAAGACGCTTTATTATCACGTCATGGAAGGCATGATCGGCGGTATCCCGCTGATCGGCCTGAAGAAGGAACAGATCGGCAGGATCACATTGCTGAAGACCGGCCGGCCTCTGCCGGTTTCGGAAACCTGGATCACCGGCAATTATCCGGACATCGTCTTTACCGATCTTGGCGAAGATCCCCGTCTGCCGGATACAGCCGATACAGTGATCAGGGTGGAACGGAAGTGACCATAAGATATGGAAATACCGCTGCGGCGGTATTTTTACGTGGACAGAATCATGAAGAACGTTTATGGTGTTGAAATGATAGAATAGATAGGACAGCAGACGGAAAGGAGGCAGAGGAATGAGCGTTTTTCAGAAAGCGGATATTTTACTGCCGGAAAATGTATCTTTCGAAAAATGGGCGGTCGTTGCCTGTGACCAGTTCACTTCGGAGAAAGAATACTGGCAGAAAGTAAATGAAACGGTAAAAGACGCGCCTTCCGCTTTGCGCCTGGTGCTGCCGGAAGCGTATCTGGATCATACCGATACCCGCGAAATCGACCATATCAACGCGACTATGAGGCAGTATCTGGCAGATGGTCTGTTTCATGAATATGCCCAAAGTTATGTCTATGTCGAGCGGACGCTGAACAGCGGCATGATCCGCCGCGGCGTTGTCGGTGTCGTGGATCTGGAGCAGTATGACTTTCATGAAAACAGCACGTCACTGATCCGGGCGACCGAGTTTACCGTGCCGGAAAGAATTCCGCCGCGTATGAAGATACGTGAGGATGCCGTGCTGGAACTGCCGCACATTCTGATGCTGTGTGACGACCCGCAGGATCTGATTCTGGGATACTGTGAGAAGGTAAAGGAAGAGTTGCCGCTGCTGTATGACTTCGATCTGATGATGGACGGCGGCAGGATCACCGGCCGTCTTCTGCAGGGAAAGCACGCGGCTAAGCTGGATGAAGCAGTCGCCGCATACGAGAAGGCTGTCCGGGAAAAATATCTGCGCCTGTGCGGACAGGAGATCGTCTATAACGTCGGGGACGGCAATCATTCCCTGGCAACTGCCAAATCGCATTATGAACAGCTGAAAAAAAGAGGAGTGGATGGCACGCATCCGGCCCGCTTTGCCATGACGGAACTCGGCAGACTGCAGGACGACAGTCTGGTCTTTGAGCCGATCCACCGCCTGCTCAGAACGGACAGTGCCGCTTTGCTGGCGTATCTTGCCGAAAGGAATCCGGCCGGAACCTTCGCGGTGCCGTGGTTTACTTCCGAAGAAGAAGGCACTGTAAAGCTGGCCCTTTCGGAAAAGGAACTGCCGCTGGCGAAACTGCAGAATGATCTCGATGCATGGCTTGCGGAACAGGAAGGGGAAATTGACTACATCCATGGTGATGACACCTTAAGGAAACTTGCCCGCCGGGAAGGCATGATCGGCTTCCTGGTGCCGCCGATCGCCAAGGATCATCTGTTCCAGGATATTCTTGAAAACGGTGTATTGCCGCGCAAGACATTCTCAATGGGACACGCCAATGAGAAACGTTATTATATAGAGAGCAGAAAAATTCTATGAAAACACTTGTCGAAATCTATGATGCACAGCAGATCCTGAATCTTGTCACACCGTATATGGAGAAGCCGGAGAAAGTGATTTTTCTATATGATCGTTCCTGTGCGGATCTGATCCGGAATCCCGTGCTCCATAAATATATTGATGCCAAGATCGAATATCTGGCAGTCAGCCGGCAGACCATCTCCGAAGTCTGTGAGACGATCAACCGCAGTGACACTGCTTTTGATATTCACGGCGGCAACAATTTCGCGATCGCGGCGGTCGCCCAGGCCGCCAAAGAGCGTGGCTCAGAACTGTATTATCCGGATCTGGAAACCGGCAAGATGCTGATACTGAAGGACGATAAAGTCACGATGGAAGATCTTGTCCTGCCGAAAATGACGGTAAAGGAAATCGTGGCGTTATACGGGGCCAAAGTCAGAAATCTGCCGGAGGCGCAGTATGACGAACGCGGCCGGCGGGTCGTGGAAGCCTGTATACGGGCCAAGCGGCGCAACAACAAGCGCTGGGTGAATTTCACGAAAACGATCGGCAACCTGTGCAAGAAATACGGCACGAAAGACGTCTTTGAAACGGAAGTTTATGTATACCGGGAATACCGGACGATCTTTGACGAGATCCAGGAGGCATTCTTGCTGCTCGAGGAAAACGGCAGGCGTTTCCGTTTTCAGCTGTATGATCCGGAGTACGCCGTGCTGCTTGCCGATACCGGTGTTGCTTTCGAGTATGATACCTATTATCAGCTGATGGACGCGGGATGCTTTGACGATGTGGATATCCGCGTCAATATCGACTGGAACGGCGGCGATTTTATTGCCAGCGATCCCAACAGTGAACTGGATGTCATGGCCACGCTGAACAGCCGGCTGATTTCGATTTCCTGCAAATCGGGAAGATATGACCAGCAGGCGGTGTATGAGGTCAAAGCCAATGCCGAGAAATTCGGCGGTGTCAGAGCTGTGCCGGTTCTCTGCACGGATCTGAATGAGAATCATCCCGATCTGGTCCGCAAGGCGGAGGAACTGGATGTTCTGGTCATTGAATATCAGGATATGTGGAAGCGCAAAGCCGTGGAAAGGATCCTCGCGTGGATGAAAAGGGAAAGGCCGCGGTTCTGATCGATGAAGATCTATGTGATCCGTCATGGGGAAACTGACAGCAACGTGCTCGGCCTTCTGCAGGGACAGTCTGACCGTCCGCTCAATGAAAACGGCCGGAAACTGGCTGTGCTGAGTGGCCGCGGCATGCGCGGGATCCGTTTTGATTGCTGTTATACAAGTCCCCTGAAACGGGCAAAGGAAACGGCGGAAATCGTCCTGCGGGAAAGCGGCAATGGACAGACGCCATTACTGACGGATGAGCGGCTGAAGGAAATTCATATGGGGGAATGGGAAGGAAAACACTTCCGCACCGAAGAAGACGGGATCGACGTGGCGGCCATGAAGCAGTTCTTCCGCAACGCTTTCGGCTTCTGTGGCTTTCCGGGTGGTGAATCCGTTTCTTCTCTGTGTGAAAGGACCCAGGCATTTCTGGCTGAGACAGCTGCCCTGGACCAGAATATGACGGTGCTTGTTTCAACCCATGGCACAGCGCTGCGGGCAATGCTGAACAGACTGTACGAAGATCCTTCCGATTTCTGGCACGGGCACGTTCCGTATAACTGCGCTGTCAGCCTGGTGGAAACGGAGAACGGGACGATGGTTCTGAAAGAAGATGACAGGATCTTCTATGATCAGAGCCTGATCGTTGACAGATACGCCAGAAATGATTCTAAATAAAGAAAAGGCTGCCGGGCAGCCGAAGGAGACCGTATGGGCAATTTCCTGATCAACGTACTTGGTGTGTTTCTGCTGATCATGCTGGGTGTGTTCCTGTTCTACAAACTGAATCCGGGCTATTTCGACAGACAGATCGCCAGACGGGCACAGAAAGTCAGAGAGGCGCAGGTGAAAAGCGATGCCGATCTGCTGGGCCGCAGGATGGTGGTTCCCCGGGACGGAAAAGCCGGCGTCAGAGTCAATCTGTATGAGCCGACCCGCAATTCGGAAGAAAGCCGGCCGGTGATCTTTCTGGCTCACGGCGGCAGTTTCATGGATGGCTCTGCCGATCAGATGGACAGTTTCTGCAACCGCTGCTGTGAACAGTGGGACGCCCTGATCGTCAATATCGACTATACGACCATGGATGTGCAGAAGTTCCCGTATCCACAGGAAGAGATCCGTGATACCGTCATGTATTTCGCGGTTCACGCGGCTGACTTCAATGCCGATCCGCACCGCTTCGCTATGACCGGTTTTTCAGCCGGCGCCTACCTGCTGGTCGGAGCCGCCGCACTGCTGAAAGAGGCGGGCTTTCAGGTCAGAGGCCTGATTTCCTTCTATCCGGTCGTTGATGACGCGATGATCCACATCTGTGACATCGGCGCGCATATCTCACCGTTTACCCTTGTGACGACCGGTAATGATGCCATGAAAGACAGATATCCGGTATATCTGCAGCATCTTGCCGGCAGTGCCGACGTGAATCAGAAAACGTATGACTCCTGCGTGCAGGGATTCATGGAATACAACAATCCGGAGTTTAAGAATAATCCTCAGTATCAGAAAAGCCAGGCGATCGATGACGACCAGGCTGAAATGGCAAGAGCCTGTGAGATCTGGATGGGATCGGAATTCGAACGGTTCTTCGAAACCGGCCGGTAAACGTGCATGCTTGCACGTTTTTTCTTTTCACGGTTTTCCTGTGGTGGTAAACTTTTTCTGTATTGGAGGAGATCCATATGTGTGGAATCGTAGGTTATAACGGCAACAGAAATGCAGCTGAAATCCTTCTGGAAGGTTTATCCAAACTGGAATACCGGGGTTACGATTCAGCCGGTCTTGCGGTAAGAAACGGCACCAGCGATGTCGAGGTTGTAAAAGCCAAAGGCAGACTGCGGGTGCTGGCAGAAAAGACCAACGACGGCAAGGCATTGAAAGGAAACTGCGGAATCGGTCATACCCGCTGGGCAACGCATGGCGAACCATCCGAAAAGAATGCTCACCCTCACATCAGTGACGACAGAAATGTCGTAGGTGTTCATAACGGCATTATCGAAAACTATCAGGAACTGAAGGAGAAACTGCTCCGTCATCAGTACACGTTCTATTCAAATACGGATACGGAAGTGGCAATCAAGCTGATCGACTACTATATGAAGAAATATCAGGAAGGTCCGATCGACTCGATCGCCAGAGCCATGACCCGCATCAAGGGCTCTTATGCGCTGGCAGTCATGTTCAAGGAATATCCGGAAGAAATCTATGTGGCAAGAAAAGACAGTCCGATGGTTATCGGCACAAAAGGCGAGGAAACGTTTCTGGCATCCGATGTGCCGGCCATTCTGAAATACACAAGAAACGTATTTTATATCGGCAACCAGCAGATCGCGAGACTCGGCAAGGGAAGCGCAGAATTCTATGACATTGACAGAGAACCGGTGGAACTTGAGTCCACGGAAGTGACATGGGATGCGGAAGCGGCTGAAAAAGGCGGCTTTGAGCATTTCATGATCAAGGAGATCCATGAGCAGCCGAAAGCGGTCAGAGACACGATCGCATCGGTGGTGAAAGAGGACAGTATTGATCTTTCGGAAGCCGGTCTCAGTGATGAACTGCTGGCCGGAGTCCACAGCGTGATCATCGTTGCCTGCGGCAGCGCGTATCATGTCGGCCTGGCCGGACAGTATGTCATGGAAAGCCTGGCCGGAATACCGGTGCGGGTCGAACTGGCTTCGGAATTCCGCTATCGCGATCCGCTTCTTGATCCTAAAGATCTGGTCATCGTGATTTCCCAGTCAGGTGAAACGGCCGACTCACTGGCGGCGCTGCGGCTGGCGAAGGAAAGAGGCATCATGACGCTGGGTATTGTCAACGTAGTCGGCTCTTCGATCGCAAGAGAAGCAGACCGGACATTCTATACTCTGGCCGGTCCGGAAATCGCCGTCGCGACGACCAAGGCATATTCCGCTCAGCTGATTGCTGTTTACGTACTGGCGATTCAGCTGGCCAAAGTCAGAGGAAAGATCGACGCGGAAACCTACCGCAGCCTGATTGATGAACTGCAGACACTGCCGAAAAAGATGGACAGAGTGCTGGAAGACAAAGAAAGGATCCAGTGGTTCGCGGCAAAGTATTCAAATGCGAAAGACATGTTCTTTATCGGCCGCGGAATTGATTATGCGATTTCCATGGAAGGCTCACTGAAGATGAAGGAAATCTCATACGTACACTCGGAAGCGTATGCGGCGGGCGAACTGAAGCATGGAACGATCTCGCTGGTCGAAGACGGCACGCTGGTTGTCGGCGTGTGCACGCAGAGCCGGCTGTACGAAAAGACGCTGTCCAATATGGCGGAAGTCAAATCACGCGGTGCCTATCTGATGGGACTGACAACCTATGGCAACTACGCGATCGAAGACACGGCGGACTTCACCGTTTACATTCCCCGCACCAGTGAATATTTCGCGACTTCCCTGGCTATCATTCCTTTGCAGCTGCTGGGCTACTATCTTTCCGTGGCGCGCGGCCTGAATGTCGACAAGCCGAGGAATCTTGCCAAGTCAGTCACTGTCGAATAATAAAGATATATAAATATATAATAAGCAGCAGACAGCCGGATGGGTCAGATCGACCGGTCCGGTTTTTATATCAAAAAGAAAGAAAACGCTTACAGAACTAAAACATGCATGCATGTTAAAAGGGGCAGGTTTTGGACGGCGAAAAATTTTTATAAATTTTTTTGGAAAATGTGTTGACAGGTATTTGGATGGGTGATAGTATCTTAGAGCACGCTCGGTGAGAGCTGAGCGGGAAGATCTTTGAAAACTGAATAGGAAAAGACACATTACAAACGTCAAGAAGTTTATGTAAGGATA
>JAEEGL014445947.1_pt1 | contig 20874 bp, 24 predicted proteins | sample 9134231 | NCBI WGS metagenome assembly JAEEGL01 (sample SAMN16246548, study PRJNA631951) | gut metagenome | biome: gut microbiome; feature: rumen; material: fiber-attached | host: Bos | place: Iran: Karaj | collected 2018-10
AAAATATCTTTTGCATGATCATCCAGCTTAAGAGTTGGAAACGCCTGCAGAAATGGTTTGTTCATTGATCTTCTCCTTCTAATTCAAGCTTTATAACATCAACTCCATCCCCATAAAAAAAGATTTCATAATCCCCGATTATCCGGCGTTCACCAGGACTCATCCGTCTGACAATACTTAGAAGGCTTTCTGAGTCCTCATCATTAACCGCACATTGCCGGACTATTTCATCAATATCCGCATATTGTCCCGGCTGCAGATTCTTCATGTACTCAGATAATTTGTCCAGATCAAGTCTTATCTCGTCCGGGTCCCAGTTTTCTCTGTCTATTTCCATTCCCCATAAACTCCTATCAGCCACGAGAATAGTCTTTTTTGTCTCTCCCCATTTCCAATGAAACTATTTTTTTAGTATAGAAAATGAGGTGGACAACTCATGACCACTCACATAGATTTCGTTCGTTATTTTAAAGTAGTTAAATTCGCTCATTTTTATCATACTCGGGGTCGTGCGCATTTTTTTGCCCATAATATTTATCCTTTTAGGGACAAGAAAGATACAAAAAAAAGACATACGACGATTTGCCGTATGCCCCTATCATTGTTGCAACTAGTGATGAATTAAAATCAAGCTGCTGTTGTGCATATTCTCAATACATCCGAACTTTAGCTAAAACAACATTTTCTCGCATTTGCCTGTCTAGCCTTTTAAAGCATATGGGCCATACTACTTCGAAAAAATCTAAATTAGTTAAACATATTCAAAAAGGTTGTATCTTGCCCTTCCTCTTTTCTGCAGCAGAGAATATTCCCCTGAATAACAGGGGTTGTCCTGTCATTGTAATCCATTTTGTAATCCGACAAGACCGTTCTTACAGCCGTCAATATCGCTCCATGTGCTACGATCATAACTCTTTCATCTTCTGCAAAGGCGTATTTCTCCAGAGCTCGTTTTGCTCTGTCGCAAAGCTCCGGTATTGTCTCCATTTTATACTTGGGATCATCCAAATCAAGCTCAGGATGCCAGACTTCTCCCTCCAAACTTCCGCAACTACGCTCTATGAAATCTTCATCGAAAACAATGCTTTCCTTATATCCCGTTTTTTCTTTTATGATTTCAGCACTCTTCCTCGCCCTATCCAATGGACTTGCAATCAGTCTGTCAAATTTGATTCCTTCTTTTACAACCCTGTCTGCAAGATCATTGATCTGCTGAATGCCCACCTCATTCATCGGGATATTGGCATGCCCCTGCATTCTTCTTTCATCATTCCAGTCCGTCCGACCATGTCTAACCAGATAAAAAATCATCCGTAAACTCCCATATGTATGCCATGCAACTTCTCTTATCCGCCATTAGCTTTATTAAATAAAACCCTTTTTTCGTCGAATTTCTCCTGCGTATGCAATTATCTTCTCCTTCCACTCATCATCAGGTGCATCAAGCTGATACGCTTCATACCCATAATTCTTTCCCTGAGTGCAGATAATTGATTCATCATCTATGTGAAGTGAGATGTGATATCTGTTTGGAACCTTTTGCGGAAGTATGTAGCTGCTGTTTTTCTGAACTTCTTTCAGATGCCTCTGAGCATTAATTATTCCATCAAACTTCACACCATAAAGCTTGAATAACCATTTAATATAGCGTTCGCTTCTGAAGGATGAAGTATATACCCACACCTCATATCCCAGTTTTTGAAGAGAGTTTATCAAATCCGGCGTCCCCAGTCTTAGTCTCTCCTTAAAGATCTTATTGAAAGGGAATTTTAGCTCCGGTTCAGTTTTATGAGTCTTAGGATATACAAACAGTACTTCATCCAGGTCGAAAGAAACCCGCATCTTCTCCTTATTGTTCTTAGACATCCTCTTTAAGTTCTCCAACAATATTCATAACACCCTGTGACCAGTTATCATTATCTTTATCTATCGTGAATTCCTCAAAATCCTTTGTACGGTTGTTGATCTTAAGCACTGTATTACTATCCACATGAAGCGTAAACCTATATTTATCGGCTATCATCCTGTCTATATCTTTTTTAGTTTCACTATTAGTGTCACTCTTTTTGGAAGTGCCTGTAACAATTCCGGTTATATCAACATGGTATTTTTTCAGATAGTTCCTGATGTAATCCATTGAATAGAACTTTGCAGAATACACCCAGATATCATATCCTTTACCTTGCAGATAATGGAAAAGAGCCGGTATCCCAAGCCTGATTCTCTCTTTATAAAGTGCCCCAAATGGAAATCCCAGTTTATTCTCTGCAGTCTCATTATCAGAACTGCAAAAAACCACTTCATCCAGATCAAGGGTAACTCTCTTGTCATTGGATGCATTTTCCAGCATTCGTTTTATGTCTTCATCATGTGTCAAATTAACAATAGTTACCGGTACTTTATTAAACCCCAGCTTATAATAAGCAGCCCACCTGTGGTGCCCATTTATGATCATATATCCGTCAGGATACATTTTCTCAACTACAATTGGGTCTGCCACAGTCTTTACTTCATATTCTTTATCCTTTCTTAACTTGTTTTCATATTCAGAAATTATCCTAAAGCTCGGGCCCACACCAGGCTTTGAAAACTCATCATCCGGATTGGGATGAAGCCTGAGACACGATACCTTCTTAGCAACGAGCCTGTGAAAAAAACTGCTCTTGACAGGGAACGCTACTCCCTTATATTTATCAATTTCTTTTGCCAGGTGCTTCTCAAACTCTTCTCTCATAAATATCTCCGAATAATTAAAACAAAGTATTGGTCACCACTTTAAAACTTTACAAATCACACAAATATCCGACTTCAATTATAGGCTTAACCACTAATAAAACCAATGGCTTTGTTCTCACTTTAGAATTTTTTCATTTTCCAATACAAGCATGTGAACCAGCCCCCGCAGGAGCCGAGATACATATCCCCCACGTGATTATCTGCGGCGATAAGCCCGGCAAAACCGTGCTCATCACGGCGGGAATACATAATGCGGAAAAAGGATGCATGCTGAGCATACATCCTCTTTTTATAATTATCTTTTTACATATGTAAACGTAGAGGCAACTCCTTTGCCATCGTAGATACCCTCGATACCTTCGTCCAGGTCTTTACGGGTAACAGCCATGTAGGTGCCTTTTTTATCCACACTGAAGAATATCTTACCGTCCTGATCTGTGTTCAGGAATCTCTCAAAATAGTTCTCACCGTCATAGTGAATAACTGCAACAGAGGCTCCCTTAACCGGATACTTGTCGAAAATAAGTGTCAGGTGGAGCACATCTGCATCTGCTTCCCAGGGTTCAGGGATAAAGCTTACTCTGGACTCATGAATGAAATTGATGCTTCCGCTCTTTTTTCCTACAGTGATGCATGTCTCATAGATCTGTGGATAATTCTTGGCTTCGAGAATATCAGGATATGTACGTCTGTCACCTTCGTAATAAACATCTTTCTCATCTCTTACATAGTTATTATCGTAGATACACATGATGGTATAGATGCCTGTGGATGTAGGTGTAAAAGTAAGCTCATAGTAGTCGCCCATCTCATCTCCTGCGCCTTTAACGGGAGTGATGGCAATTCTGTTGCCCTTCTCATCAGTTGCAAAAGCTCTTATCTCATCAAGACGAAAAAATCCATCAGGTCTCATGTGGTGACCCCAGCGCATAATGCCGCATACTTCATCACCCGGCTCATACACAGACTTATCGGTTACGATCCATGCCTCATGGCCATATACCATCATATTCGTTGTATCAATTCCTCTTCTCATATTCTCTCCTTAGAATTATTTAGTCATTTTTTCTTTTGCGCCTTTATCAGGAACATCCTATCAGGCATATAAAATGCATCCTTCTCTGCGTAGAGTCTGTCTCCCACTTCAAGTTCAGCCTCTATATTATCATATCCAATCTGTGAAAGAACCTGCGCATCCCACTCAGGCCTGTCCAATGTGCTGATGGTAAGCATATGATAAATATTATGGCACTCCTCAACCATCGCATCGGTAACCTTTGCATGGGCCAGATTCTCATTCTGGTCATAGTGATGAAATCCCTTTGCATACTCTGCATCGTAGATAAGCAGCAGTCCTCCAGGTTTCAGCACCCTGTTCCATTCCTTATAAGCCTCGATTGGATGGGGCAGAGTCCATGTCAGATTCCTGCTTATAACGACATCAAAAGACCTATCCTCAAAATCCAATTTCTCAGCATCCATCACTAAGAGCTTTGCATCAGCCCCATGCCTTGTAAGCAGATCTTTTCCACGCTCTATCATTTCCGGTGTCAGATCAATGCCCGTCACATTACATTTAAAACCCGCCAGTACCATCTCAAAAAATCCGGCTCCGCAGCCCACGTCCAGCACGGACAGTTCATCATCCTTGGAGAAATGTCTTGCAAATTCATCCTGCCAGAGTTGTTTCTTGTTGCTGTGGATCTCCTCATTCTTGTGCTCGGAAAAGCTCTCGGAGCGCCTTGCCCAGTAGTTCACTACCTTATCTTTTATTTCCGATGATTCCTCAGTAAATGGAATCGGTATAAGACTAGTCATATTCCCTCCAACACCTGGTATATTAACACAGTATCAGGTTGTCCAATAATTCCTTGGTATATTCATGCTGCGGATTTCCAAGAACATCCTTTGTCTCGCCGCTCTCCACACACTCTCCGTCCTTCATGACCATGATGCGGTCACAGAACATGCTCACCAGCGCCAAATCGTGTGACACGAAGATTATCGATAGCCCCTTAGTCTCTCTTAATTCGGTCAAAAGAGCTACCACCTGAGCCTGTGTTGTCACATCCAGCGCACTGGTTATTTCGTCGCACAGAAGTATCCTGGCATCAGAACAAAGAGCCCTTGCTATGGACATTCTCTGACACTGGCCTCCGGATAAAGAGCCGGCTCTTTTCTCCAGCAGACTCCTATCAAGGCCCACCGCATCAAGGGTTTCCATAACTCTTGCCTCACCTGATACACCTGAAGCCTCCAGAATAGCCTTCTTCATCTTCATCCTCGGATCAAAGGACATAAGCGCATCCTGGAAAATCATCTGCAGAAACCTTCCTGCATAGGCTGGGTTCTTTCCGGCGTACTCCTGCCCCATGTAAAAAAGATTTCCCTCGTCAGCGTTCTCAAGGCAGCTGATGTGTTTAAGGAGCGTACTCTTACCGCTTCCGCTCTCCCCTACAATTCCAAGGATTTCGCCTTCCTTAAGCTGAAAACTAACATCCTTAAGTGCCTGTATTTTCTTTTCTTTTTTGGAGTAACATCTGCTCAGATGCCTACCCTCTAAAACAATCTTAGTATCGGACATTGTCTCTTGTCTTTCTATTAACTGCAGACTTTTAGTTTTGGTACGTCGTTAAGCAGTTGCCTGGTGTAGTCACATGCCGGATTCTCCATTATCTCCTTTGCCACGCCGTATTCAAGCATTCTGCCACTCTTCATGATTCCTATATGGTCAGCCATTTTAGCTGCTATTCCAAGGTGATGTGTCACCATAAGTATTGAAGTGTTCTTTAGGTTGTTTATATTCAGAAGCTGCTCCACCACTATCTTAGCGGTCTTTACATCAAGAGCACTTGTTACCTCATCACACAGAAGAAGATTGGGCTCAAGAAGCATTGTGGTAGCAATGGCCATTCTCTGATTCATTCCTCCGGACAGCTCATATGGTCTTGAATCCAGTATCCTTTTGGCATCCGTAAGCCCAAGAAGCTGAAGTGTATCAGTCACTTCATCCATACACTTGCTTATCTTATTGCTCTTTAGGGCTTCATAGATCTGAGCCTTATAGGTCCTTATGGGATTGAATGAACCGCCGGGATTCTGGGGCACAAGTCCCAGTGAAATATCTTTTCCCAGGGTCACCTCACCGCCTGTGATGCGCACTCTGTCAAAGCCGTGGATAGCCTTCAGCAGCGTAGACTTGCCGCTTCCGCTCTCTCCTACTATGCACACTATCTCGCCTGCCTTAACCTCAAAGGAAACCTCCTCGATGATATTTTCATCATCGTAGGAAGCAGACAGCTTATTTATATTAAGAATTGTTTCCTGCATACTTTAGTCCTCGTTCCTGTATTCCATGACGCAGTCTCCAAGATAGTTGAATACTATGATGGTAACTATGGTCGCCAGGGCAGGATACAGAACTGCCCAGGGAGCTATCTGAATATATGCTCTGGACTCATTGATCATAGAACCCCACTCAGCTGTTGGCGGCACAACTCCCAGTCCCAGGAATGAAAGTCCGGAAATACCAATCATTGTTGTTCCGATCTGAGTAAGTGCATTTGTCGTGATCGGCGCTATTATGTTGGGAAGTATGTGGGTGATCATGATTACAGGACCACTTTTGCCGGCAAGTCTTGCCGCTTGCACATAGGGTAAATTTTTTATGGCAAAAGTATGACTTCGTGCAAGTCTTGCAAAACCGGTCCACATGGTTATTCCAAGAGCAAACATAGCACTTATTATGCCGCCACCCAAAATTCCTGCAACTGCAATAGCCACAACCATCTGCGGAAACGCCAACATTACATCCGCAATCCTCATCATTATCTCATCAAGAATTCCCCCGTAGTATCCGCAGAGAATACCGATCACACTTCCGATAATGAATGAGATCGCCACCAGGATAAATGTAGCTGCAATAGTTGTCCTGGCGCCATATAGCACTCTGGAAAAGACGCATCTTCCAAGGTTGTCAGTTCCAAACAAAAACTGTGCAGAGGGCGCTTTTCTTATGGCTGTGGCACTGGTCTGATATGGATCATTAGGCGCTATGACTCCTGCAAAAAGAGCCACCGCCACCAACATGATGGCAAGAGACGCTGTAATGATAACCTTTATTCTATTTATCTTTTTTCTTTTACTGCTACTCATTTAAACCGACCTCGGGTCAAGGATCTGATAACTGATATCGACGATCAGGTTTATTACAACATAGATGGTGCCCATAATAAGAACAAATCCCATGATAACGGGATAGTCTCTGGCAGTGATGGAATCCATTACCAGCTTGCCGATTCCCGGCCACCTGAAGATATTCTCGATAACCACACTCCCTCCCATTAGAGTCCCTATCTGAAGTCCGATTATCGTAAGTATATGCCCAAGAGAATTTCTGAGAACGTTGTTGATGAGGATGTAACTACATTTAACTCTTCTGGATTTCATGCCTGTGACATACTCTTCGTCAAGCTGTTCCAGAAGCTCACTCCGTATCTGTCTTGTAAATCTACCAGCCATGGGAATAGCAAGAGAAATGGCGGGTAATATAAGCCCCTTGAAGCTTCCGTCCGCAATAACAGGAAATACTTTGATCTTAATGCACAGAAAATACATAAGCAGAACAGATATAAGAAAATTCGGAAGTGAATTACCAAGAAAAGATAACAGCCTCACAATGTGATCTATAATCCTGCCCTTTTTAACCGCCGAAAGTATACCCAAGGGAAAAGAAACAAGAATAGAGAGGATGAGACTACCTGACGCCAACAGTAAGGTGTTCTTCAGTCCCTTCATTAGTTTTGGTGCAACCGGAAGGTCATCCTTAAATGAAATTCCAAAATCTCCTCTGATGATGCCAAAAAGCCATTCGCCATACCTAACCATGAATGGGCGAAGAAGACCAAGCCTCTCACGTTCAGCTTCCAAAACCTGCTTTGTTACCACAACACCTTGAGAAGTAAGCCTCTTTTCCGCTGGATCGCCTGGAGCAAGATACATGATACCAAAAGTAAGAAAACTCAGAACCACAAGTATCATGATGAGCCCAATTACTCTTTTTATGATCTGTTTTGCCATAGACACCTCAACGGCTGCCGACAAATACATGCCGACAGCCTGTTTTTTACTTATTATTCTTCATAACCCAAAATCTGAAATGTTACATATCTGTATTTGCGTCGATTCCATAGAAATCAAAAGGAATATATTCTGCAAATCCACTAACACCCTTACGAAGTACTGTGGTGTTATTGAAAAGACCTACATATCCAAATGCATTGTCATCAATAGCAATCTGAACGATCTTGTTGGCGAGATCTGCTCTAGTTTTTGTATCAGTCTCAACTCTGAGCTGCTCTATCATCTTCTGGCATTCATCATTCTTAAATCCTGCGACATTGTAGTAAGCGCCTTCTGCTAATGTTGAGTCAATGAAATAGAGCGGATCACCAGCCTTATCAGCTATCATACAGTAAAGAGCCAGATCAAAATCAGCTGTTGCAATATAGGTTGCATCAGGATCCTCTTCCACTGTAAGGGTTGAATCGATTCCAATCTCCTTAAGCTGCTCCTGGATAAGAATGGCAAGTGTATCCAGAGATCTTGCTGAATAGTAGCAGATGTTTATTGAAAGCTTCTCACCGTTCTTCTCATATATTCCATCTGCGCCAAGGGTATATCCGTCTGACTCCAAAAGCTCTTTTGCCTTAGCAGTATCAACAGCAGGAACGGTCACCTTGCCATATGCTGCTGATGGATTGAATGGGCCCACTGCTGCAGATACGGTTCCTGAAAGATATGCTGCAATCTTATCCTTATCAACAGTCAGGTTTATAGCTTCTCTCACTGCATTGTCCAGAGTGTTCTCGTTCAAAATGTAGAACTGAAGACGAGCACCGGGGATAGAAACTACATCATAAAGATCGGGGCTCTGGTTATAGATTTCAAGTGCAGCTGATGAAACACTGTTGTAACAGTCTATCTCTCCGCTCTGCATTGCAAGAAGCTTAGGATCATCCTCCTGCATATAGTAGAATACTGCGCCATCAAGTTTAACATCACCACCCCAGTATTCCTCGTTCTTAGTGACTGTTACATCACCCTCAGGAACAAACTCAGAAATAACGAATGGTCCTGTACATATTGGAGCATTGTCAAAATCTGTTGTAGCATCTAAGTCTATCATTCCAAACTCAGGGCTTGCCAGATCGTTCTTAAGCGTCGGATAAACATCTCCTGTGTCAATAACGATGGTTTTATCATCCTGTGCTGTCATCGTGAAATCACCAACATAAGCAAATCTGCTGTTCTCAGCAGCAAGGCGCTGAAGATTTCTGATGACCATATCAGCTGTAAGAGGATTGCCATTTGAGAAAGCGACGCCTTCTTTAAGTGTTATTGTCCACTTACTGCCATCTGCAACTGCATTCTCTGCGAGACAGGGGGCTGCATTCATATTCTCATCCATTTTGAAAAGAGCTTCTGAGATACCATAAATAGATGTATACCATCCATAATATTCCTTGTGAACGTCAAGACTAGGATAGGCGAAAGATGCTGCTGTGTGAAGAATTTTCTCCCCTGAAGACTGTGTAGATGTTTCTGAGTTATCGTTTGTAGTGGCTGTTTCAGCATTACCTGTCTCTGCAGCCTGTTCTGTAGTCTGTTCTGCAGTACCTGCCTCTGTCCCTGCTGTTCCATTATAAGTTGCACCACAAGCTGCCATAACAAATGACATTGTTACAGCCATGATAGTTGACACAGTTTTCTTTTTCATAATAAATTTTCCTCTCCTGAAATTTTGAATATCTGGAAACACGATATTCTTTGACAATAAAGAGAGTACTCTACTAAAACAGCCCCCACAAGCCCCCTGGGGGGTTATTTTTCCATATCCTTTCACACTCCAGTGCAGAAAATCTACTTTCCATCTCATCCTTGAGGCAAACTCAAGCACCCAGGATCAGTAGCAGTACAAAGGTCAGGTAACAGGTCAGATACATGAGTTTACAGCTTCGCCTTATGTCTTCTGTCTCCACTTCCCTTATGGGATCTCCTATGAAGGGTTTATGGACCAGTTTACCAAAATAGTAGGAATCCCCAGCCAGTCTCACCTGTAGAGCTCCTGCGCAGACGCTCTCCGTCTGGGCAGAGTTTGGACTCTTGTGATTGTATCTGTCCCTTTTAAAGATCCTAAAGGCATCCTTTCCAGAAAACTCTTTTCCTCCAAGACAGGCCCCCAGGGTCATGATAAGGGCGCTTATTCTGGCGGGAATAAAATTTACTATGTCGTCAAGCCTGGCTGCTGCAAAACCAAAATTCTCATATCTGTCATTGTGATAGCCCACCATGGAATCCATAGTATTTATGGCCTTATAGATAAGACCAAGGATCGGCCCACCTATAAAAGTGTAAATCATTGGAGCAATAACGCCATCTGAAGTATTCTCAGCAACTGTCTCCACCGTCGCCCTGATCACAGCTTTTTCATCAAGGTTTTCTGTATCTCTTCCCACGATCATGGATACAGCTTTTCTTGCATCATCTATAGTGCCTTCCTTCAGGGCTCTATATACCTTCATACTCTCGTCCTTAAGGCTCTTAGCTGCCAGGCAGTAACAGGTCAGTATAGCTTCAACAATAAGCCCAAGAAATGGATTGATCTTGTAGGACGCCACCATGATGACTGTTACTGTCAGTCCAGTTATCAACAGCATCAAAAAGCACATTAAAAATCCTTTTTTCTTCTCGTTTCCGGGATCTCTTTTGCCGGAAACATCTCCGAGAATTCTTTTGTCAAAAAAACTTATAAGCCTTCCTATGAGTCTTACAGGATGAGGAAAATTCATTGGATCCCCGATCAGCTGATCCAGCACAAATCCTGCCAGGAAGGCGATTAAGTGATATTTCATGTAACTGTCTGTCCTTTTTTATATATTGATGAAGCTGAGAACGCCCAGAAGCCCCACCAGTAAGGTTTCTCCCATCACCACAAAAAAACCTGCGGTATCTCCTGTGACTCCTCCGAAATTTCTTTTGCATAGTTCCCTGTAACAATAGGTGAAAAGAACTGTTGCCACACCCAGCGTTATCCCTGAGACGCGACTTATCAGCATCATTGCGCCAAGTGACAGGAATGCCTCCAGAGCCAGGAAAATGATGTCCCCCTTTTTACTGCTCTTCGTCTCCATGTTCAGCATCCCGTCTTGCTTTGCCTTGGGGAAAGAGATACTGGTAATTCCACAAAGTGCCCTGACAAAGATAAAGGAAAGAAAGTAGATTTCAAGGAGTGTCATGTCTGCGCTCGCAAGGCTCTGGTCCACCAACAGATACAAAAACCCAGTCCATATCAGGAGCAGCGTTCCTGCGCTGATCACTGCAAACGCCCCGATGTGAGGATCCTTCATGATCTCCAGCTTCCGCTCCTTTGTCTGATATGAATGTAGTGCATCCTGTACATCCATGAATCCATCTACGTGGAAACCTCCGGTTATCAGGAGTGGAATTGCAGTAAGCATCAGAGCCACGAACAGCGCAGGGAGCTGGTAGCTTGTGCATATCTTCATAAAGAGGTATGAGACACCTCCAATGATCAGTCCTACTATTGGCAGGAAACTAATAGCATGCTGAGAACTGTCCTCGTTCCATTCAAAGTGTGGCATGGGGATCCTGGAGTATAGTGATAATGAAATTATGATGCTCTTCAATATTTTCAAGGATTGTTTATTCTCCTTAGTTTCGTTAATTATTCTCCCACTCAGTCCATTCCCCGGAACCTTCGCGAAGCTCATAGACTTTGTCGACTTTTGAGGAAAGCACTTCGTTCACCTGGCTCACAAGCCTCACATATTTCCTGGTGTCCTCATCGTAGGAATCATCTTCCAAAGGAAACCGATTCGATACGATCACAAGATTACCGGCCGACTCCGCCATCTCCATGACAGAATCAACAATACCAGCAGCCAGATTAGTTTTATTACTCTGATCAATCTTGTGCATTTCGTTACCGATTAAATTTGACATGCATTCCAGGAGGCAGGTGCTTTCTTTCAGATCCGGTATTCCTCTTGATAGTTCGTGGACGGCGGTAGCTTTCTCTATGGTTATAAAGCCTTTTCCCTCTCTTAGCCTCCTATGCTTTTCTACTCTCCTTGCACCCTCTTCTCCGTAGGGAATCATGGTGGCAATGTAGTATTTCTTTTGACCGATGGCCAGTTCCATGGCCAGTGCTTCTGCCTTTTCGGATTTCCCGCTGTCCGGGGTTCCTATAATGAGAATGGTCATTTAATTAAACCTTTCGTATTCTTCAATTTCGTAGTCGCTGAACTTTGCTCCGTTTTGGTAGTAATCAGCGACCATATCAATGAGCGGAAAAAGCATAAGGGCTCCTGTTCCTTCACCGAGAGCCATGTTACCTGCAATGTATGGTTTAAGGCCAAGGCTATTAAGGGCTAACATTGTTCCTTCTTCTCTTCCGCTGTGGGAAGCTATTATGTATTCTTTGGTTCCCGGAGCTAACCTTTCAGCCATTAAAGCAGCCGTTGCACTTATGACTCCATCAATAACTATAGGCATATGATGAAGCGCCCCACCAATAAAGGTTCCAACCAAGGCTGCAATGTCAAGGCCTCCAAGTGTCATCAGTATTTCCAGGGTCAAAAGCTTATTGTCATCAATGGCTTCAAAACTGTATTTTTCAAGGGCTTTAGAGACCACACTTTTCTTTCTATCCAGACCTGCATCATCAAGACCGGCTCCTCTGCCTGTGACCTGTTCACTGGAAACCTTCGTAAGGGCTGCGAGGCAGGCCGCTGAAGTGGTGGTGTTTCCGATTCCCATTTCTCCGGTGGAAATAATATCCGCGCCTTCGTCCTTAAGCTCTTTTACCAGATTGATGCCTTTGCCTATAGCCTGAAGGACTTCTCCCCGGGTCATGGCTGGTTCCTTTAGAAAATTCCTGGTTCCCCTGGAAACCTTCAGATTTCGTACGCCATCAATTGCTTCATCAGAATCAATGCCTATATCAACAGGAAGAATTCTGACCCTGGCAAAGCGTCCCAGGTGGCAGGCACTGCTGATGCCGTTACCAAGAGCTTTCGCCACAGCCAGTGTGATGTCCTTTTTGCTCTGGGAAACACCCTCTTCAACGATACCGTTATCAGCACAGAATATCAGAGCCACTCGGTTCCCGGTCCTGGGGCTGTCAGTTCCCTGGATAGCTGCGATCCTGCAAAGGAGATCTTCAAAATCCCCAAGTCCGTCTATGGGCTTGGAGACTCTGTCCCAATTATCCTTAACCCTACGAAAACTTTCAAAATCCGTTTTATCAATCTTCAGTTGTAATAAACTGTCCAGATCAAGCATCAATAAACCTCTCCATGAAGGGCACGCAGGACGGGTAATAGAGATGTGCAAAGCCTGAAAAGACATTCTTATACGCCCGGCAGCCAACCCAGCTTCTCTTTCCGGAAGGCTTGGTCATCTTGCAGATGTCACCTTCCTCCGTGACCTCATAGTAATGGAACTCATGTCCCTTTATGTCTTCTCCATCATGGAGATAGTTATTTTCTGTATTACTTGTCACATTGACGTATCCAAAATGGCTTAGTTTATCTTTCATCTGTGATTTACCGGAAAAAACTCCAGCCATTTTAAATTCCTCACCCTCAGGGTTTTTAAGGCTCTCTAAAAGGTAAAGAAAACCTCCGCACTCCGCAAGGATAGGAAGGTCATCCTCTGCCGCCTCCTTTATGCTTCGTAACATTGATGAATTCATAGATAACTCTTTTGCATAGAGCTCCGGATATCCTCCTCCAATGATAAGCCTGTCCACATCAGGGATTTTCTCATCATGCAGCGGAGAGAAGAAAACCAGCGTCGCCCCCATCTGCTGAAGCAGCTCAAGATTATCCTCGTAATAAAAACAGAATGCTTCATCACGGGCCACACCAATGCGGACATGTCTGGTACTCACTTTGCAATGCACAATATCCCGATTTAGATCTGATATATCTAATTCTCCCGCTGTGTCCGCTATGTTTATCAATTTGCCAAAATCCAGATTCTTTTCTAATTCATCTGCTACCCGGTCGATGTTCTGCAAAAGGCCCGGTATTTCGCCCGGCAGAACCAGCCCAAGGTGCCTGCTCTGTAATCCTGCGTCTTTGAGAACAGGAAGTGTTGCTATTACAGGGATTCCGGTCTCCTGAATTATCTTCTCAGATATGTCTGCTGCGATGGATGGAGAAATATTGTTTAGAATGATGCCCTTGATTCGCTTTTCTTCCCCATACTCGCAAAAGCCTTTGATCGACGGAACAATAGAGCTGCTCATCCCTTTGGTGTTCACTACCATTATGGCGGGGGTATTTGTGACGCAGCTGATCTCATAGGATGACCCTTCTGTTCCGGCTGCGGAAGTTCCATCAAAGAAACCCATTACACCTTCAAGGATTCCAAAATCCCTACCATCAAATCCTTTAGCCAGTGAATGCAGCACTCCCTCTTTTCCTGCAAGAAAAAGATCCAGATTCCTTGAAGGGATTCCAAGTATGCTTCGGTGAAACATGGGATCGATATAGTCCGGGCCGCACTTAAAAGAAGCCGGAGCATAACCTTTTCTCATCAGTATCCTGATAAGGGCACAGGTTATCAGTGTTTTCCCGCTTCCACTTCCCGGAGCACATATCATGATTCTTCTGAACGCTTTGGAATCATTCACTCTTATATCCTCTTTCTGTAACCATACGATCGCCAACTTTTTTGCTGGATGAGTTGCCGATAAACACAGTGCAGAACATATCTGCAACAGCACTCTTTAACTCGGACAAAGTCATGATCTCTTTTGCTTCCCCATCTCTTCCTATGTTCCTGGTGATACCACAAACCCTGTCGCCGGGAAGGACCTCAAGAAGCACATTGGCAGCGTGAGAAAGATACCCACTCCTGCTCTTACTCTCGGGATTATAAAGAACTATCACCATGTCAGCTTCAGCAGCCATGCGAAGTCGCTTTTCAATCTTCTCCATGGGTGTAAGCCTGTCGCTGAGACTTATGAGGCAGAAATCGTGTATAAGTGGAGCTCCCAAAAGTGCACCGCCGCTTAATGCAGCCGTCACTCCCGGAACCACTTCAACAGTAACCTCCGGAAAATCCTCTGCTACCTCTAAGGCAAGACCTGACAATCCGTAAACTCCCGCATCTCCGCTGCAGACAAGCGCAACTTCATGCCCCTCATCAGCTTTCTTAAGGGCCAAGAGAACTCTCTTCTCCTCCCCCATCATTGACGTAACAATATACTCTTTATTGGGAAAATGTGGTCTGACCAGGTCGCAGTAAACCGTGTATCCGGCGATCACATCACATCTTTCAATTGTCTCTTTAGCCTTTATGGTCATTTGGGAAATCTCCCCGGGACCAATTCCAACTACCCATAATTTCTTTTCCATTTTCTTGCTTCCTAACTATTTGTCGTCGCTACAGATTCCTATGGCTACAGTCATACCATCTCTGGCCGTCTTATGAACTAGCATCTTCCCTGCTCCGAACGCTGCTACAGCTCTTTCGCAGACATTGTCAGCCCCGGTTTTTTCAAGGACCAGCTCAGACCTGTCAAAGTCGCCTTCCTGTGCCATTAGCACTTTAGCCGGGTATGTCACAAATGGAATTCCAAAAGACCTGGCCAGTTCCACCAGTCCTTCTTCCTTCTCTTTTATATCTATTGACACCAGCGCCTTTAAGGCACGTATGTCCAGATCATTCTCTTTAAGCACATCAGTTAAAAGAGCTTTAAGCTCCTCAAAACTCTTTCCCTTTCTGCATCCCATTCCAACAACCAGACATTTTGGGATCAGAAAAAGCCCATGACCTTCGTGTTTCCTTGGAGTAATGGTAAACACTGCTTCCTCGCCTCTAAGGAGCTTAGCTGAAAACTCCTTCGCCATTTTCATGTCGTTTATTTCAAGTCCGTTATTCTTTGCAAATACATCAACAGCAAATTCTCCTCTAATATCAGTGGCCGTTGTCACCACTGGTATTGCTCCGATAAGATCAGCGATATCTCTGGCATACTCATTTGCACCGCCAATATGACCAGACAGAACAGGAACCACAAATGTACCCTTCTCATCAATGGCAAGTACTGCCGGATCCGTGGTCTTATCCTTAACAAAAGGGGCAATTGCACGTACAGCAATAGCAACAGCTCCGATGAAGATAAGGACATTACCAAGGCGAAAAGCCTCCTCAGTGAACTCCGAAAGGCTGTCTACCTGGTCTGGACCAAAAGAGCTATCCTGTGTTTCGCACTTTTCATCCGTAAAATCAGTAGCACCTTCCATAAGCTTATCCCTCAGGTTAAGCATCAGCTCCTTTCCTTCATCCGTGAAGCATATTAAGTTAAACCTGCCCACCGTCAGTCTTTCCATACATCTTTTCCTTAAGTTTCTTTATCACCAGCCCGTAGTTATCCCTGTCATGGGGGAAAGTGCAGTCCTTGCAGTTCTTGGTTCCTTTATCAGAAATAAAATATGTACCTCCACAGTCCTCCATATCATACAAAGGACAGTAACAGAAAAGGCAGCTGAACTTTTCCTCAGACAGATCATGACAAGGGTAATACTCACACTCCATGTTCAGGAAATAGCTGCAATGTTTTCGCCCATTCTCATGTGTTGGCACATGCCCAGGAACAAATTCTCTCCCGGCTTCCAACTGCCGTTTTACACCCTTGTACATCTCGTCGGACATTCCGTAAAGTGTCTGCAAAACACCGCTCCTAAGTACCTCATCAGGTCTGTTGCAGGAAACCTCGCCTTCTGAATTTATCATCAGGACTCTGTCTGAGATCATCAGGGCCAGCTCCAGCTCGTGCAGAGACATCACCACAGTAACTCCCTTTTCAGAAAGGCCCCTTATCACATCCATAAGATCCAGTCTGTGGCGGATGTCCAGGTAGGATGTGGGCTCGTCCATCACCAGATACTCCGGCTCCTGACAGATTGCCCTGGCTATCAACGTCCTCTGCTTCTGCCCATCACTGAGATCCATGAAAGGCTTGTCCTTAAACTTCTCCATCTTCATGAGGGCAACTGCTTCCAGTCCGGCTTCTCTGTCCCTTTCGGAGAACAGTCCAAAGCCGTCGCTATAGGGAAGACGTCCTGACATCACAACATCCATTGCACTCATGTGCTCAGGCTTTACTCTGTCGGTGTTGACTATGGACATCTTGGTCGATAGCTCTTTTAATGATATGGACCTGATATCCTCTTCACCGATGAAAACCGCACCATCTAAGGGCTTAAGTTCACCAAGGATGGTCTTTAGAAGAGTAGATTTTCCTCCACCGTTTGGTCCGATAAGAGAAATGATCTCCCCCTTGTTAACCTCAAGGCTGACGTCCTTAACTATTATCTTTTTATGATATCCGGCAGATAAGTCATTAATTCTCATGGCTCTTATGCCTCCTTATTATCATGAAGATAACTATCGGCGCGCCAAACAAGGAAGTGACTGCAGAAATATTCAGCTCAGTAGGCGCAAAGATCATCCTTGCCAGAAGGTCACTTAACAGGCAGAATATCGCACCGGATATGAAGGACGCCGGTATCAGTACCACCGGTTTGGAAGTCCGAAGTGCCTCTCTCATAAGGAACGGTACAGCGATTCCGATAAAGGATACAGGCCCTGCATAGGCCGTCACACAGGCAGAAAGGATGCTGGAAAAGAGAATTATCAGCACTCTGCAGAGTTTAATATTCACACCCACGCTCCTGGCATATGACTCACCCAGCCTGAAAGCGTCCAGGCCTTTGGACATCATCATGACTGCCACAAAGGACACCGACACAATGACTATGCAGTAGATAGCTCCCTCCATGGTAGCTCCAGAAAAACTTCCCTGGGACCAGCTGTGAAGATTAACAATATCGGAGTCATCCGCAAAAGCCACAAGAAAATCAGTGATGGCGCTGCAGATATAACCAATCATAATTCCTGCAGCTAAAAGCGCCGCCATATTCTTAACCCTTTTGGAGATCAGGATAATGAAAAAGGTAGCCAGAAGAGCTCCGGCAAAAGCTGCCAGCACCAACATATAGCCCCTGACCGTAACGCCACCTGCGACAAAAATCAAAAGAAGCGCCACCATCATTCTGGCCCCGGAGGATACTCCAAGAATATATGGCCCGGCTATTGGGTTTGAAAAGTAAGTCTGCAAAAGAAATCCGGCTACAGCAAGAGCACCTCCCAAAACCAGCGCCATGGCTGTTCTGGGAAGTCTGATATTCATAATGATACTTCCAGCTTTCTCATCTGGCGCCTGGTCGAAAAGAATCTTCAGCACGTCCCATGCGCTTATCTGAACATTTCCGATACAGAGATTTGCCACAAAACATATGATGAGAATGACAGACAGTATCCCAAATATTATGATATTTCTTTTACTGCTCCCTACCTGCATTCTTATCTGTTCCTAATCTATATTCAGTAGTAAAATCAGGGGCATAGAGCCTGGACTTGTCATACCCCGTCTGGGCAACGGTCTCTCCCACAATGATAAGAGCCGTCTTGTGTATATTGTTCTTTTGCGCCATCTCGTGGAGATCCTCAAGGCTGCAGACAAAGCTCTTTTCATCATCCCAGGTAGCCTTGTAGACCAGGGCACATGGGGTCATGGGTGAAACACCGGCATTTATTAATCTCTCTGAAAGCCCTTTGGTATCAAAGGATGACAGGAAGAACACCATGGTGGCCCCATGGGTTGCAAGGGCCTCGATAGACTCCTTCTGAGGTACCAAAGTTCTCCCATCCATTCTGGTTATAATGACGCTCTGGCTCACCCCCGGCAGCGTATATTCCATATTCAGTGCCGCAGCAGCTCCGCAAAAAGAGCTTACTCCCGGCGTCAGGTCATAGCTGATCTTAAGCTCATCAAGGATGTCCATCTGCTCACGAATTGCCCCGTAAAGACTGGGGTCTCCGGTATGAAGACGAACGGTTGTCTTACCATCATCTTCCGCCTTTTTTATCACCTCTATGACCTGGTCCAGATTCATTTCCTTGCTGTCGTGGATTACACATCCACTTTTTGCATATTCAAGAAGCTCAGGATTCACCAGGGAGCCGGCATAGATTATTATGTCTGCTTTCTCTAAAAGTTCTTTTCCCCTCAGGGTTATCAGGTCCTTTGCTCCGGGACCGGCACCAACAAAATGTACCATTCTTTTTCCTTTTCTATAACGATCCTACAGATTCCTTATCCATTCATGGGCCTTTGAGGTGGCTGCAAGCTCAGTATTCTCGCTGGCAAACACAATCACCTCTGCCTCAATTTTACCTTCAGCCCACACCTCCAGGCTGGCCTTGATACGCGCCGTCATCGCCCGAAACGCATCCTCCGAAAGGCCCTCATTTCTTATTATTTTTACCGCCTCATCGGTGGTGACACATTCCATTATCCTGTCCTGCAGTTCCTTTTCCTTTGACAAAAGAGCTTTTGGAAGAATGTCCTTTACTATTCCGAAAAGGATCTCCATCCTGTGATCTCCGTACATGGAATGGGTGTTCTTAATTCCTCCGGCAACCTTTACAAGTTTACCGATATGTCCAACAAACAGGAGCTTGAAAAATCCTTCTTCCAATGCTATCCGAACGGTATCATATATAAAATTGGAACTCATTATGGCAGTCTCTTCCGGGGTTCCATATACTTCCTTCAAAAAAGTAAGTCCATAATTACCCGGTGCAGCAAGAAGGATTTTATAATCTTCCGCTTTTCGAACTCTTATCTCGGTCCTTATGGTATCTACAATGGCCTTATCACTCATGGGCTCAACGACACCCGTTGTTCCAAGGATGGAGATTCCTCCCACAATGCCAAGTCTCGGGTTAAAGGTCTTTTCCGCCAGAGCTTCTCCCGTGGGAACACTGATGGTAACTGATACCCCTGTGCCACTGAGTCCGGCTTCATTAAGGACTTCCAAGAGGTTCTCTTCTATCATTTTTCTGGGAACAGAATTGATGGCTGCACTTCCCTGGGGCTGATCAAGGCCCGGCTTAGTTACTCTGCCTACACCTTTTCCCCCATCTATTCTGATCCCTCCATCCCCGGTAAGACTGACGCAGGAAACAATCCTGGCTCCAGTGGTAACATCCGGATCGTCTCCGCCGTCCTTAATAACAGCGCAGGTTACGGATTTGTCTTCATCATCCCTTGAAATATCAACTATCTCCGCATTGTATGGAATCCCCTTGGGAGTCAGGATGGTAACGTTATGTATTTCAATTCTGTTTATGAGCATTAAGAGTGCAGCCTTGGAAGCCGCTGCTGCGCAGCTCCCGGTCGTAAAACCACTTCTAAGCTTCTTTTGTTCGTTTTCCATGGTTCAGATCATTTCCTTAATGTCAAAGACCTTCGCTTGGGTTCACAGATTGTAAAGAATGGAATTGCATATGGCAGCTGCCACTGTGCTTCCGCCTTTCCTTCCTCTGTTCACGATGTAAGGCGTAGTGCCACTTAGTATCAGTTCCTTGGCTTCCACCACATTTACAAATCCTACGGGAACTGCGATGATAAGAAGTGGATTCAGTTTCTTCTCCTCTATAAGTTCATGGATCCTTATAAGAGCCGTTGGTGCATTTCCTATAGCAAATATCAGGGGAACATCTAACTTTGAAGCCTTATCCATGCTGACAGTGGCTCTGGTGATTCCCAGTTCTTTTGCTCTATCTGCCACATCTTCATCAGCCATAAAGCAATGCACTTCTCCGCCATACCTGGCCAGAGTCTTTCTGTTTATACCACTAAGAGCCATGTTTGTGTCCGTGATAATATGGGCGCCATTTCTTATGGCATCCTTGGCCTTTGCGATCACATCCTCGGAAAAGCACATGGTATCAGCATATTCAAAATCAGCTGTGGTATGGATCACACGAAGTATGGTAGGAAGTAATTCCTCAGGAATCTGCTTACCCATCTCCGTCAGCTCTTTCTGTATTATGTTAAAGCTCTCCTTCTCACTCTCAGAAGGTTTAATTATATTAAACATTCTCGTATACCAGTCAAAAGAAAAATCGAATTAAATTCCAATAGCTTTGTAGATTAGCTCAAAATCAAGATTCTCTCTGAGCACATCCGCA
>JAEEGL015775448.1_pt1 | contig 20874 bp, 19 predicted proteins | sample 9134231 | NCBI WGS metagenome assembly JAEEGL01 (sample SAMN16246548, study PRJNA631951) | gut metagenome | biome: gut microbiome; feature: rumen; material: fiber-attached | host: Bos | place: Iran: Karaj | collected 2018-10
CTTGTCGGATTCGAACCAACGACCCCGAGATTACAAATCACGTGCTCTGGCCAACTGAGCTAAAGAGGCGGGTGGGAAAGCTATCTGCATCGCGCCGCTACAACCGACTACCCTTGCTGCTGTCAGGCCCTGGGGGATTCGTCAGGAGCATGCCGTACAGGACTTTCCCGTTTTGCGGGTGCAAAGGTAGATATATTTAGCGGAAAACACAAATTTTTGCCTTGTTTTTTTTTCTTGCCAAATTTTCTCGCATACACACGTACATAACTCAAATTTAAATTGTATCTTTGCGCGATATTTGTCAAAAAGGTAATTAAAGATTAATTCAAAGTTAAATGGAAATGAGTGAAAATACGCCACATCCAATAACAATTGTAAAGAACGCTCAGCAAAAAGCTATCAATATAGGCTTCTGGTGCAGCGTTAGTTTCTTATGTAGCGTACGGGGTATTGCATCTCCCGGCATAGCTACGATAGGACATCTTGCCGCAATACTTGCCGTATATAAAATATTGAGGAGCCTTGTAAGATATAGACTGTTCGTAGAAGACATTAAGTTTGGTAAATGCTTACAGATGGCATTTCTGATCTGCATCTTTGCAGGTTTGCTGACCAACGTGGTGCAGTACATTTACTTTCAGTTCTTCGACAACGGCTTCTTTCTGTCTTCTTTGGCAACCATTATGGAATCACCTGAATATCAGCAGATGATTAAGTCGGTTTTCACCGGCATTTCACAGAGCGAACTGAACGCAGCCTTCCAGCAGTTAAACGTACCAACGCTGATGACCCAGATTATTTTCATGAATCTTCTGCTGTCTGTACCTGTATCGTTAATTACTGCAGCTTTGGCTGCGTACCCTACCATAAGCAGAACAAGCATAAATCAGTCTGAACAAACAATAGAAAAAGAAAAAGAACAATAACAATGGATATATCTGTTGTAATACCTCTGTTCAATGAAGAGGAATCGCTACCCGAGCTTTTTAGCTGGATAAAGAGGGTAATGGACGAGAACCATTTCTGTTACGAAGTTTACTTTGTAAACGATGGTAGCACGGACAACTCCTGGCAAGTAATTGAACAGCTACGTAAAGAAAATCCCGAGGTAGTGCATGGCATTAAGTTCCGCCGTAACTATGGAAAAAGTCCTGCCCTGTTCTGCGGATTTGACCGTGTGCAAGGCGATGTGGTTATTACTATGGATGCCGACTTGCAGGATTCACCCGATGAGATTCCAGAACTCTATCGTATGATTAAGGAGGATGGATATGACTTGGTAAGCGGGTATAAGATGAACCGAAGCAAGGGTGATCCGCTGTCAAAGACCATTCCAACAAAGCTTTTCAATGCTACAGCACGCAAGGTGAGCGGTATACACAATCTGCACGACTTTAACTGCGGCCTGAAAGCATACCGCCGTGATGTGGTGAAGAACATTGAGGTGTATGGCGAGATGCACCGCTACATCCCCTATCTGGCCAAGAATGCCGGTTTCTGCAAGATTGGTGAAAAGCGCGTTCACCATCAGAAGAGAAAGTTCGGTAAGTCGAAGTTCATGGGTTGGAACCGCTTTGTGAACGGATACCTGGATTTGCTGAGCCTTTGGTTCCTGGATAGCTTCGGGTTGAAACCCATGCATGTTTTCGGCTTTGTAGGTACGCTGATGTTTATGATAGGTTTTATTGCTGTAATAGTGGTGGGTGCCACTAAGCTATACTGCATAAGCAATGGTATTGCACATCCGTTGGTAACGGACAGTCCTTACTTCTACATTGCCCTTACCACCATGATTCTGGGCACTCAGCTCTTTGTGGCAGGGTTTTTAGGTGAACTCATTAGCAGGAATGCGCCTGAACGGAACAATTATCACATCGAGAAGGAGATATAATGAAGCAGGGTAAAGGGTTCATTCTGGCATTTCTGATTACGCTGACAGGTTTGAGCAGTTGCGACTCCATAGACTGTACGTTGGAGAATACAGTGGTGATGATATCCTATTTCTACCAGAATGGAAAGACAGTAGCTATTAGCGATACACTTACTATTACAAACGCGGATGGCTCGGTAGTTTTGCTGAACCGCGAACGTGATGTGAGTAAACTTAAACTGTCCCTCAGCTACTTTCAGCCCACAGATACCCTACTGCTGATCATATCGGGCAATGGCTACAAAGTTACTGATACGCTGTGGATAGAGAAGACATCCTATAACCATTTTGAGAGTCCCGACTGCCCTGTGAACATGTTTCACCACATAACAAATATCAGAAGTACGCATCTGTTAATAGATTCTGTAACCATAACCCAACCCGACGTCAACTTCGCAGAACATGAAAATCTTCAGATACATCTCTATTCTTCTGCTGATTAGTTTTGTTTCTCCTAATGTTTGGGGGCAGAACAAGAAAAACAACGCACCTAAGGAGAAAGCTCCCCTGCTGAGTGGTGCGGGAGTGGGTATAGACCTCTGCGGACTGGCTATGAAGGGTGTAGGTGCCCGATTTGCCAACATGGAAATATGTGGACGTGTGGGACTGAAGGAGAAGTTCTTTCCCATCTTTGAAATAGGTATAGGCGATTGTACGCGTAACGGAGGAGAAACAACGAACGTATTCAGCACACGTGCCCCTTACTGGCGTATAGGTATGGATTACAACGTGAATAAAAAGGTAAACGGTAACCGCTTTCTGGTGGGCTTCCGGTATGGATTCACCAGTTACAAATACGACTTCTATGCTCCAGATTTTGCCGACCCTGTTTACGAAACGGCAATGCCTCTGAAACTGGAAGGCCTGAAAGGTAATAATCAGTGGTTGGAACTCTGCGTAGGTTTTGAAACCCGTTTGTGGAGCATTGTGCGTCTAGGCTACAACATCCGTTACAAGACACGTACGCTACAAAGTGTATCAGAGTTGGGAGAGCCATACTTCGTACCTGGCTTCGGTAAGAACGACAACAACACCTTTGGTGGAACAGTGTACGTAACATTTGACATTGGAAAATCTGCCAACACAAAGGGCCTGAAGTCGTTGTTTGGCAAACGAAAGAATAAAGAAGAGAATACTAACAAGAAGGCAGAAACGCCACCTGAAGAAACTGCTCCAAGGGCAGCAAAAAGAAGAGGGAATTGATAACAACACTGGAAATATGGCTTTTAGGAGTAGCTTTGGCTATGGATTGCTTCTCGGTAAGCATTGCCCAAGGCTTGGCGGCAAAACGAATATTTTGGCCTCCCATGACAGCTTTGGCTCTCTCCTTTGGCATATTCCAGAGCGGCATGACACTGCTGGGCTATTTGGGCACATCGGTTTTCTGCCATCACTTTCGGCACTTAGACTATTTGGCCGTCATTCTGCTTTTTTATCTGGGAGCGAAAATGATTTGGGAAGGCTACCGAAGAAAACAAAAAGAAAGCGCCAATATGCTAAAGCCTCTGAATATCATAACACTTTCCGTAGCTACCAGCATAGATGCCTTAGCTGTAGGCATTTCTTTTGCCTGTCTGCAGGAAGTGACAACAACTGCTGTCCTGCAGGCCTCCGCCATCATTGGTTTATGCTCTACCCTATTCAGTATTGCAGGCCTGTGGTTAGGTATCAAAGCCAGTCGGCATTTATACATCAAAAGCGAATTATTAGGAGGTATTATCCTCATTTGTATTGGATCAAAAATATTATTAGAACACCTATATGAAAACTAACAATGTATCCGAAACACCGGCTGAGAACCGGTTCCGACCCTATCACATCGCCATACTGGCATTGTTAATTGTGGGTACTTTTGTAATAGCACGACGTGAACACGGACCGAAGAATGAGGTTCCGTTCCAGATGGAGGAAGGTTCTGTATTTGGCACTACTTATCATATAAAATACCAATGCGAAAAGGACTTGCACGACAGTATCATTGCTCGATTAAAGGATATAGACCATTCGCTATCTATGTTCAACCCCTCAAGTACTGTCTCATGCATAAACAGAGGAGAGAGCATGGAGGCAGACTCACTCATTACTTGCGTTTGGAACATGTCGCAGTCTATCTGTCAGGAAACAGAGGGAGCATTCGACCCAACAGTAGCTCCGCTTGTTAATATCTGGGGGTTTGGTTTTAAGAAAAGGCAAATCCCTGATAAAGCTATCATAGACAGCCTGCGTGAGTTGGTAGGTTGGCAGCGAATATCCATTCAGAATGGTCGCTTCTGCAAAGAAGACCCCCGAATGGTGATTGACTTCAGTGCCGTAGCCAAAGGTTTTGGCGTAGATCATGTGGCCAATCTTTTCCGCAATATGGGCATTCAGAATTTCATGGTGGAGATAGGCGGTGAAATAGTGGCAAATGGTACTAATCCTAAAGGTGAAGCCTGGCGCATAGGCATCAACAAACCTGACGATGACAGTACTGGAACAAATAACGAATTACAGGAGGTGATAGAAGTACACAACGGTGCACTTGCTACCAGTGGAAACTACAGAAACTTCTATATGGAAGGCGGACGTAAGATTGCTCACACCATAGATCCCAAAACAGGCTATCCTGCCCAGCAGAGTATCCTGAGCAGTACCGTTAAGGCACCCTCATGCGCTATGGCTGACGGATACGCCACAGCCTTTATGGTAATGGGAATGGAACGCGCCCAGGAATTTCTAAAGAAACACCCTCAACTTCAGGCTTACTTCATCTACGCCGACGAGAACGGCCAGTATCAAACTTGGCATACCCCCCTATTCTACGAAACGGAAAGAAACAAATGATAACCTTAACAAAAAAATATGAGCTACTGACCAAACTTCCGCTGCTGCAAGGACTAAGCGGAAAGGAACTGGCCCACATAGAAAGTGTGATTGGTTTGGAGGTAAATGAGGTACCTTCAATGAGAAGGCCTCTGATTCGCCAAAACGACCCTTGTACACATCTCATATTTCTGGCTACGGGAACACTGATACGCCAATACCAATCAGACGACGGACTGTTTGTAACCAAATCCATCATTCAAGCCCCCGCCCTGCTGGAACCTCAAAATTTGTATGGGCTGGACTGTAACTTTAGGTGTTCATACACACCACTTCAGAATGTCTCCTACATCACTGTAAAAAAGAAAGACGTGATGCAACACCTCATGAAGGTAGAAATCATCAGGATCAATTATTTTAATCTGCTCTCTGCCATTATACACAAAAAGGATGCTTTATTGCAACCCATGCGTAACTTAACGGTGAACCAGAAAATTGTGTCTTTCCTGCAAAGGCAGTTTGCCGAATGCGAAGGACAAGGCGAGATTGCTATTAAAATGACTGACCTTGCCAACTATATTGGCGAGACCCGCTTAAACACATCACGGGCACTGAACCAACTGGCGGAAGAACATATCATAGAGCTGAAACGCTCGCTGATTGTTATACCAGATGTAAAACTTATAAAGGTTAAAGAGTTAAAAAGTTAAAATAAAATAGAAAAAGCAAAATATGAACCCATTGTTCAACAACAACTTCAGTACACTGCATAATACGGCTCCTTTCAGCCAGATTAAACTGGAGCACTTTGAGCCTGCTATTATGGAAGGTATGAGACAGGAAGACGAAGCTATTCAGGCTATTATATCCAATCCCGAGGAGCCTACATTCCAGAACACCATAGCTCCGCGTACCAGCGAGCTGCTGGACACTGCCACCACCATCTTCTTCAACCTGACAAGTGCAAACACAAACGATGAGATGGATGCATTGGCTCAGAAACTTAGTCCACTGCTTACTGAACACGCCAACCGTATTTTGCTGAACGAGGATCTGTTTAAGCGTGTCAAACATGTGTACGAACATCCAGGCGAACTTACTGTCGAAGAAAAGACGCTTCTGGAAAATGTTTATCAAGGGTTTCTGCGTCACGGAGCCTGCCTTAGCCCTAAGGGCAAGGAACACTTCTCTGCCTTACAAGTGGAACTCGCAACCCTAACCTTGCAGTTCAGCCAGCATGAGTTGAAGCAGACTAACGCCTTTCAACTTCATATAACCGACAAGGCTCAACTGTCTGGTCTTCCCCAAACAGCTATCGAAGCTGCAGCACAGGCAGCAGAGGAAAAACAACTTCAGGGATGGCTCATTACGTTGCAATTCCCCAGCTATCAACCCTTCATGACGTATGCCGACAATCGTGAACTGCGCCAACAGCTCTACATGGCTAAGATGACCATCTGTGCTCATGGAGATGAGTTCGATAATCGCCAGATCGTGCAACGTATTGTTAATGTGCGTCAGGAAATAGCTCAGTTGTTGGGATACCAAACTTATGCCGATTATGTACTGACACGCCGTATGGCACAGGACACCCGACATGTAAACCAACTTATAGACCAACTGCTGAAGGCCTATATGCCTGTAGCACGTGGAGAATTACGTGAGTTGGAACAGAAGGCACGCCAGATGGAAGGCCCAGACTTCGCCCTTATGCCTTGGGACTGGGCATACTACAGCCACAAGCTAAAGTTGGAGCGTTACAATCTGGATGCTGAGATGCTACGTCCCTACTTCCCCTTACAGAAGGTACGCGAGGGTATCTTCTCTTTGGCCACCAAACTGTATGGTATCACCTTTAAGAAGAATGAAGAGATAGAGGTTTATCACCCTGATGTGGAAGCCTTTGAGGTCTTTGATGCCGACGGTTCTTTCCTGGCTGTACTCTATGCAGACTTCTTCCCTCGTGAAAGCAAGCAGAGCGGTGCCTGGATGACAAGCTATCTGGAACAGTACACTGATGAAGACGGAAACGACGTTCGACCCCATGTGAGCATTGTCACCAATTTTACCAAACCCACAGCTGAGCGTCCATCATTACTCACGTTGGGAGAGGTGGAAACTTTCCTGCATGAGTTCGGACACGCGCTACACGGTATGTTCTCTAAAGTGAAATACCAGAGTTTAGGCGGCACCAACGTATTCTGGGACTTTGTGGAACTTCCCTCCCAGTTTATGGAAAACTATGCCGTAGAGCCTGAGTTCCTGCACACCTTTGCTTTCCACTACCAAACAGGAGAACCCATTCCAACATCCCTCATTGAGCGTATCCGTAAGAGCAGAAACTTCCAATGTGGATATGCCTGTGTGCGTCAGCTTAGCTTCTGTCTGTTGGATATGGCTTACTATACACGCCAGGAATCGTTGCAGGAAGACATCATACAGTTTGAACGGCAGGCATGGAAACGAGCCCAACTGCTCCCCAGCATAGAAGGAACATGTATGAGCGTTCAGTTTAGCCACATCATGAGCGGAGGCTACGCAGCAGGCTATTATAGTTATAAATGGGCCGAGGTTCTGGATGCCGATGCTTTCAGTCTTTTCCTCAAGAATGGTATCATGGACCGACAGACTGCACAGCGTTTCCGTGATGAAGTGCTCTCGAAAGGCGGTACTGAGCCACCTTTTACTCTATACAAGCGCTTCCGTGGTCAGGAGCCTACGATAGACGCTTTGTTACGTCGCAACGGTCTGTCTGACACCAAGCAGCATGAGTTGGATATCCGTTACCTGAGAATGGCCCGTATCTGGAGTGAGAACAGTTATTGCCAACGCCGGCAAGTGGGCGCCTTGGTAGTAAAAGACAAAATGATTATCAGTGATGGCTATAACGGAACCCCTCAGGGATTTGAGAACATTTGTGAAGATGAAAACAATGTAAGCAAACCCTATGTACTACATGCAGAAGCCAATGCCATCACCAAAATTGCCAGAAGCGGCAACAACAGTGACGGTTCTACCCTATATGTTACCGACTCGCCCTGCATTGAGTGTTCCAAACTCATCATTCAGGCAGGCATAAAGCGAGTTATCTATGATCGAGAATACAGAATTATGGACGGTGTAGATCTGCTACGCCGCGCCGGCATTGAAGTTATTAATTTACCTATTTCTGACAAGGACAATGAATAAGCATCGTCTTACTCCACTTTTAATGGCCATCAGTTTGGTCGTGGGTATCGTTATCGGCACATTTTATGCCAGCCACTATTCAGGCAATCGCCTGAACATTATCAACACGGGCAGCAATAAGCTAAACTATCTGCTTCAGCTTATAGACAACCATTATGTTGACACGGTAGATATGGCATCACTTGTAGAGGACGCCATGCCTCAGATTCTATCCGAGCTGGACCCTCACAGCAAATATATCAGTGCAAAGGATGCAGAGGAGGCTGCAGAGGAACTCAAAGGCAGCTTTAGCGGAATAGGTGTAAGCTTTACTATGGAGAAAGACACCGTGAACGTAATGTCTGTCATTCATGGCGGTCCGGCAGAAAAAGTGGGAATACTGGCAGGAGACCGTATTGTAACAGCCGACAAAATCTCGCTCGTAGGTATGGAAAGTAACGAAGTCATGAAACATCTCAAAGGTGAAAAAGGCTCTGACGTTAAACTGGGTATCCGTAGGCATGGTTCAAAGCAAATAAAGTATTTCACCGTTACACGAGGAGATATTCCAGTAATAAGTGTAGATGCATCTTACATGATTAATGATAAAACAGGCTACCTTCATATTAAGAACTTTGGTGAACAAACCTATGCTGAGATGCTGGTGGCTCTTGCCAACCTGAACATAAACGGCATGAAGAACCTTATTCTGGACCTAAGAGGCAATCAGGGTGGCTATATGCATATTGCCATTCAAATGGCTAATGAATTCCTGAGCAAAAACCAACTGATTGTTTATACTCAGGGCAGGAAGAGTCCACGTGAGGAGTTCCGTTCTGACGGCAGAGGAACTTTCCAGAAACTGCCTCTTGTGGTTCTGGTGGACGAAATCAGCGCCAGTGCCAGCGAAATATTTGCAGGTGCCATCCAAGATAATGACCGCGGTACCATCATTGGGCGAAGGAGTTTCGGAAAGGGATTAGTACAACAGCCTTGGGCTCTCCACGATGGCAGCATGATACGCCTGACCATAGCACGTTACTATACCCCAAGTGGACGCTGTATACAGAAGCCATACGAAAAGGGACACGGTGAGGAGTATCTGAACGAATTGATTGCCCGTTATGAACGCGGCGAATACTTCTATCAGGACAGCATCCGCCAAGATGGGGAGAAATACTATACAAACTTAGGACGCGTGGTATATGGTGGCGGTGGCATTACACCTGACATCTTCATCCCAGAGGACACTACAGCCCTTACCTCATATTATAAAGAGGCAGCCTATACGGGCCTTATCAGGCAGTTTGCCTTTGCCTATACCGACGAGAACAGAGCGCGGCTGAATGCCCTTCCCAACGTAGAGGCAATGGAGAAGTTCTTACGCAAAGAGAATCTGCTGGAGCGTTTTGCACGCTTTGGAGAGGAACACGACCTAAAGCGCCGCAACCTGATGCTGCAGAAGAGCCGTACGCTGTTCGAACGTAACATATATGGCTTAATCATCTATAATGCCAAAGAAATGCAAGACTATCTGGAATTTCTCAACGAAGGCGACCCCACTGTGCAACGTGCCATACAGGTACTTACCGATGGACTCTCCTATCCTGAGGCTCCAGATTCCGAGGAAGATGAAGCCGATAAAAAAGAATTATCTTTAACAAAACACAAATATGGAAGTCATACAGAGTTTTACAATCGACCACACACATCTGAAACCAGGTATCTATGTGTCGCGTGAGGACAAGGGATTCACAACGTTTGACCTGCGAATCACTGAGCCCAACAAAGAACCTGCTGTAGCTCCTGCCGCTATTCATAGCATGGAACACCTGATGGCCACTTGGTTCCGAAACTCACAGGTAAAGGAAGATGTTGTATATGTAGGGCCAATGGGTTGTCTCACGGGCATGTATATCATCATGACCGGCTCTTACACCGTAGAGGACATGCGCCAGCTAACCATCGAGTGCTTGGAGTGGATGCTCACGCAGAAAGAGATTCCCGCAACGACACCAGAGACCTGTGGCAACTACCTGCTCCATGACCTTCCCATGTGCCATTGGGAGTGCCGCCGTTACTTAGATCGTCTGAAGAACTATTTCCACTCAGAATACACTAAACTACAGATTATGCTCAACGATGGACGCATATTTGCGGATGCATAGATAGAATCTGTTTTGTGAGTAAAAAAAGCCTTGGGAAAACCAAGGCTTTTGGGTGACTAGTGGGACTCGAACCCACGACATTCAGAACCACAATCTGACGCTCTAACCAACTGAACTATAGTCACCATCTAATAGAGCGCTTGAGAGGTATCTCTCAATTGCGAGTGCAAAGGTAGTACAATATTTTGATTCCGCCAAACGATTGGCTACCTTTTTTTCAATAATATAACTTTTGTCCGGCTGCAAGGGTATTCTGCATAAGCATACAGATGGTCATCGGCCCTACTCCACCAGGAACAGGCGTAATGTAAGAGCAGAGAGGAGCAACATTATCGAAATCGACATCACCACTCAGACGGAAACCATTTTTACGTGTGGCATCCGGAACACGGGTAGTACCCACATCAATAATAGTAGCCCCTGGTTTTACCATATCTGCTGTCACAAAACCAGGTTTTCCAATGGCAGCAATGATAATGTCTGCCTGCAGACACTCTTCCTTGAGTGTTTTGGAACGACTGTGACAAACGGTAACTGTGGCATCTACGCCCTTCTGCATCATCAGTTGCGACATGGGCTTGCCCACAATATTGCTGCGCCCCAGGATGACACATTTCTTTCCGTTAGTCTCTACATTGTAGCGACGCAACAACTCCAAAATACCCTTTGGCGTAGCTGAAATAAAGGCAGGCAGACCAATAGCAACACGTCCCACATTGATAGGATGGAAACCGTCAACATCCTTACGGTAATCGATGGCCTCTATCACCTTCTGCTCATCAATATGCTTGGGTAAAGGCAACTGGACTATGAAGCCGTCTACGTCGGCATCGGAATTTAATTGCGATACACACGAAAGCAGTTCTGCTTCTGATATATTATCCTCAAAACGTAGGAGGGTACTCTTAAAGCCACAAGCCTCACACGCAAGTACCTTATTCTTTACGTAGGTCTCACTTCCACCATCATGGCCTACCAAAACAGCAGCCAAATGAGGTCGTTTGCCACCTGCAGCAACTATAGCTTCAACCTTCTCCTTTATCTCTGCCTTAATAGTAGCAGCAGTCTGTTTTCCATCAATTAATATCATAAAAATCTAAACTTCAGTTCTCAACGTTAACGATAACGATAACCATTTATTTTTCAATTCCCTAAACTCTAAACTAAACCTTGGGCATTTTACCTTTCATCATCTTGGCCATCTGAGCCATTTTGCTGTTATTAGTGACAAGCTTCATCATTTTACGCGTCTGATCAAACTGCTTAATGAGCTTATTTACCTCCTGAATATTGGTACCAGAACCCTTGGCAAGACGCATACGACGACTGGTATTCAAACATTCTGGATTAACACGCTCTTTAGGGGTCATAGAGAGAATGATAGCCTCAATGTTCTTGAAAGCGTTATCATCAATATCAACATCCTTGAGTGCCTTGCCCACACCAGGAATCATACCAGCAAGATCCTTGAGATTACCCATTTTCTTGATTTGCTGAATCTGAGAATAGAAGTCGTTGAAGTCGAACTGATTCTTCTGGATCTTCTTCTGCAGGCGACGTGCCTCTTCCTCATCGTACTGCTCTTGGGCACGTTCTACGAGAGATACGATGTCGCCCATACCCAGAATACGATCTGCCATACGACTGGGATGGAAGGCATCAATAGCCTCCATCTTCTCACCTGTACCCACAAATTTGATAGGTTTATCTACTACAGTACGGATACTGAGGGCAGCACCACCACGTGTATCACCATCCAGTTTGGTAAGGATAACACCTGTATAATCAAGACGGTCATTAAATTCCTTGGCCGTGTTTACAGCATCCTGGCCGGTCATAGCATCAACTACAAAGAGTATTTCATCGGGCTGAACAGCATCACGGATGTCCTGGATCTGCTGCATCAGCTCCTCATCAATAGCCTGACGACCAGCAGTATCCACTATCAGCACATCATGTGCCTTAGCCTTAGCTTCCTGAATGGCATGACGTGCCACCTCTACTGGATTGGTGGCTCCCATTTCCATATATACAGGAACGCCCACCTGCTCACCCAAGACACGCAACTGCTCCATTGCAGCAGGACGGAAGGTATCACAGGCTGCAAGAAGGGGATTCAAATGACGCTTCTCCTTAAGCATTTTTGCCAACTTACCGCTCATGGTGGTCTTACCGGCACCGTTCAAGCCTGCCATAAGAATAATGGCTGGATGGCCTTTGAGCTGCATGTCGGTAGTCTCGCCTCCCATAAGGGATGCCAGCTCATCATGCACAATCTTGACCATCAACTGCTGAGGCTTGACAGCCGTGAGCACATTCTGGCCAAGAGCCTTCTGCTTAACGGTATCGGTAAAGTTCTTGGCTACCTTGTAGTTGACATCGGCATCGAGGAGTGCACGGCGCACATCCTTGAGGGTTTCGGCCACATTGATTTCGGTAATTTTACCTTCACCCTTGAGTATCTTAAACGATCTTTCGAGTCTTTCGCTTAAATTTTCAAACATATTCTTCTAAACCTTATTTATATATGCTATTTCTTTACTGTTGTGGTGGCAATTGCAGTATCTGCTCTACAAGAGGAAGAACTACACGGGAAAGTATCTTATCATTAAGAAAATGCTCTCCCTCGAAAAATCTCATCTGCTCTGTGCCATAGTTCTTTTTAAAATCCGGTTGGCAGTTTACCAACTTATCCTGTGTTCCGAAAAGCCCCCATACCAACTTTTTCTCTTCTGGAGTAATGTCCAAAAAAGAACACTTCTCTATCTGCTGAAATTGCCGGATAAGCTCTTTATCGACCTTGAAATCACGTGCGCCATCTTGTCGCTTATTTCTAAACTCACGCCTGCCCATACCACGGAATGTTAGCAGACGAGCCATGTGAAAAGAAGGGTTCACCAAAATGCGAGGAATACCTCTAAGCTGCTCAGCATACATTGCACCCATGCTGGTACCCAAAATGAGGTCTGGTTGTTCTGCCTGCACAAATGAAGAAAGCATTTGCTGAGCCTCAAGTGGCATAACCGGTATATCCGGACTGACCACAGAGACATCACGGCCATACAGCAGGTTGCGCATTGTAGTAGCAGTCCCTGTGCTACCAGCTGATGCAAATCCGTGTAGATAAATCACCTTCATCATCTCTTGTGCATTTAAAATCGCTCGCAAAGGTACAACTTTTTCTCCTAATTGGCAAGACTTTTATTTCAGATTACTAATGCAATGCCTTAAGCTTTCCGTCCAGTAAGGAATGACAACAGAAAAGGTCTGCTTAATCTTTGTCTTGTCCAAAACACTATATGAAGGCCGTTTAACGGGACTGGGAAACTCATCTGAATGACAAGGCTGTACATCACAATCTGCCTGTCCCGCATATTCTTGTATCTGTTTGGTAAAATCATACCAGCTGCAGACACCCTCGTTCGAAAAATGATAGATTCCATTTTTCTCCCATTGAGCATTGAACATTGAACATTGAACATTGGGCATTTCTTTGTTATAATCCTCAAGGATAACGGAGATGACTTTGGCAAGGTCATAGGCGTAGGTGGGGGTGCCGACTTGGTCGAAAACAACCTTTAGCTGAGGTTTAGAAGCAGTAAGGTTGAGCATTGTCCTACAGAAGTTTTTGCCAAACTCGCTGTACAGCCATGCTGTACGAATGATGACGTGCTGACAACCTACTGCCAGAATAGCCTTCTCGCCACACTGTTTGGTCTGACCATATACACCCGTTGGCGTTCCCTGTTGATCCTCTCTGCATGGAACATTATAAGGTTCCTTACCAAAAACATAATCTGTAGATATGTGTATCAACAGGCCATTAACTTCTTTCATAGCCAAAGCCAGATTCTCTGGTGCCTTAGCATTAAGTTTCATGGCCAACTCCTGATTCTCTTCTGCAGCATCCACATTAGTATAAGCTGCACAGTTGATAATAACCTGAATTTGGTTCTGCTCAACCACATTGCGAATAGCGGCAAGGTCAGTTATATCCAGCATAGATGTTTCCGTACAGACATTCTGACCAGCCAGTTTATGGAGCATAGAGACTGATTCAGGACTGGCATTACACACATCTGTATAGAAAAAATGATGAATGGAGCCTTGGGCAACGATACGCATTTCGTTACCCAACTGTCCATTTGCCCCTGTTACAAGAATATTCATACGCTTTTAACGGCCTTTATACATGTTTTCGTAATATGACTGATAGTCGCCTGAGGTGACATTGTCCAGCCACTCCTCATTGTCGAGATACCACTTAACAGTCTTTTCTATACCTTCCTCGAACTGGAGCGAAGGCTCCCACCCTAACTCCTTCTGCAATTTAGTGCTGTCTATTGCATAGCGAGCATCATGGCCCAGGCGGTCTGTTACATAAGTGATGAGGTCGAGGTCGGCTCCCTCGGGACGCCCAAGAAGACGGTCCACTGTAGCAATGACGGTCTTAATGATATCTATATTTTTCCACTCGTTGAAACCACCAATATTGTAGGTCTCAGCAATGGTGCCATTATGGAAGATGGTATCAATGGCACGAGCATGGTCTACTACATAAAGCCAATCGCGAACATTGTCACCCTTACCATAGACAGGAAGGGGCTTGCGATGACGAATGTTATTGATGAAGAGAGGAATCAACTTCTCAGGAAACTGGTAAGGGCCATAGTTGTTACTACAGTTGGTGACAATGGTAGGCATTCCGTATGTATCATGGAATGCACGGACAAAATGGTCGGAGCTTGCCTTGGAAGCAGAATAGGGAGAGTGAGGATTGTACTTGGTGGTTTCGTAGAAGAAATCCCTTCCGTATGCCAAATGATGCTCGCCAGAAGAAGCCTTGGTGGTAAATGGGGGTTCTATTCCTTCAGGATTTGTCATCTCAAGAGCACCATAAACCTCATCAGTTGAAATGTGATAGAAACGTTTTCCCTCATATTTTTCTGGAAGCGATTCCCAATAGAGCTTGGCTGCCTGAAGAAGACTGAGTGTTCCCATCACATTGGTACGTGCAAAAGTAAAGGGATCCTTAATAGAACGGTCAACGTGTGACTCTGCTGCCAAGTGAATAATACCATCTACTTTTTCATCCTGCATGAGCTGATAGAAAGCTTCAAAATCACAGATGTCCATCTTAACAAACTTATAGTTAGGTCTGTCCTCTATATCCTTAAGATTAGCCAAGTTTCCGGCATACGTCAACTTGTCCAGGTTGATAATATTGTACTGGGGATATTTGTTGACAAAAAGTCTTACTACGTGGCTACCGATAAAACCGGCTCCTCCTGTGATAACAATATTTTTCATGTTTATTTCATTTTATTTGATTCAACATTATATTCAAAAGGACTATCAAAATCCTTAAGCAACTCGTGTTTTGTATCTTTCTCGCTCAGAATGGCACTTTCTACAGGTATACGCCAATCTATACCAAGAGACTGGTCTAAAATAGAGATCCCCCCATCTGCCTGAGGAGTATAGAAATTATCGCACTTATACTGAAAAACAGCAGATTCAGAAAGAACGGAAAAACCGTGGGCAAAGCCTTGAGGAATAAAGAACTGGAGCCTGTTCTGCTCAGAAAGTTCTATAGCTACATGCTGCCCGTAAGTTGGTGAACCTTTACGAATGTCCACGGCAACATCCAGAACAGCCCCTTTTACGCAACGCACCAGTTTGCTTTGTGTATAAGGCGGACGTTGGAAATGAAGTCCGCGCATCACACCGTAAGAACTCATGCTTTCGTTGTCTTGGACAAAACGAATCGATGCCACCTTTTCATCAAACTCTCGTTGGGAGAATGATTCGAAGAAATATCCCCGCGCATCCTCAAATACTCGTGGTTTAATAACCAGAAGTCCCTGTATAGCTGTTTTTATTACTTCCATTTCAATATATTAAAAATCAATATTAGGTAGACCCGTCTCCTTCATCTCATCAATAACCTTTAACAAATACTGCCCATACTGATTCTTAATCATGGGTTGGGCCAGCTGGCGCATACAGTCCTCTGTTATCCACCCTTGACGATAGGCAATACCCTCCAGACATGCCACCTTAAGTCCTTGGCGTTTCTCAAGAACCTCGATATAAGTGGATGCTTCACTTAACGAATCATGAGTTCCGGTATCCAACCAGGCAAAACCTCTTCCCAAAGGAAGCACTTTAAGTTCGCCTGCAGAAAGGAACTCCTGATTAACGGTCGTAATCTCATACTCACCACGTGCTGAGGGCTGGATGTGAGAAGCCACGTCCACCACTCTGTTGGGATAGAAATACAAGCCTACCACAGCATAGTTGCTCTTGGGCTTTGCCGGCTTCTCCTCAATAGAGAGACAGTTGCCCTTTGCATCAAACTCAGCCACTCCATAGCGCTCTGGATCACTCACCCAATAACCAAATACGGTTGCCTTATGCTCTTCTTCGGCTGTACGGACTGCCTCCTTAAGCATTCCAGTAAACCCGGAACCGTGAAATATGTTGTCACCCAAGACAAGGCAAACAGAATCATCTCCAATAAAATCCTTACCAATGACAAACGCCTGGGCCAAGCCATCTGGGGAAGGTTGCTCAGCATACGAGAAATGCACCCCATAATCCGAGCCATCACCCAAAAGACGCTTGAAGCCAGGAAGGTCAAAGGGTGTAGAGATGATAAGAATATCCCTGATACCTGCTAACATAAGCACAGATATGGGGTAATAAACCATAGGTTTGTCATATATGGGCATCAACTGCTTACTAATTCCCTTTGTAATGGGGTAAAGACGTGTTCCGGACCCTCCGGCTAAAACAATTCCTTTCATGATATATAATTGTTAAAGTTTTTGTTATTCTTGTTATTAATACCATTGAATATTTCCACTATACGAACTCTGTTTCTTCCATCTTAAAGCATCAGCCAGCGTTCCGGCTTTACAAGCGAAAGTAAAGTTATAACTTGTGTATGGGAATATTACCATGCTGGCCGACATTGAAAAACAATGAAGATCCCTACTCAAACTCGCGGTTGTCATACTCAGTTTCTTATAATTGAAATCGTAACCTGAGGAGAAATTGATATTCCATCCTTCGGATATTGTCAGATTACCAGAGAAGTTGAGTGTCTGACTAAACTTATATGGATAACGCATTCTTTTGGGATTAATGGGAGCCGATGTATCCTCACGCATAGAAATACCATAACTGACTGTAAGGTTCCATGGCATACTAAATTTCAGATAACCGTCCTCGTCTATTTCTCCTGAACTTTTACCTTCCTTTCCCCCCATTCTACCCTTCCTTCGGTCGGGGTCGACATTCGGCATATCCATTTCGTCCTCATCCTCGTCTTCTTCATCGTCATCTTCATCATTATCCTGATTTACGTTCACACTTTTCGATTTGTTAAACAGTCCAAGTAACTTTTTGAACGTCTGATTGTTAAACGTATACGAAAGGTTTTGAGACATACCCTGAAAGCGTCCGAATCGTCCTTGGCTATACTCCGTTTTTTCACCAACCCGTACATTTCCGTTTTCATCAAATTCGTATGCATAAGTAGCAAACACTGCATTGAGGGAGAAAGTATAGGTTTTCGTCAATTTCAAACGGACACGCATATTCAAATCGCTAAGAGGACGAACCTTTGCCGCCATATTGTATGACATATTCAGTCCGAACTCATCAATAAGGCTTATCTTCTTAAAGGAGTTTGCAGAATCGCTTTTGGTCCTCAACTTCATTTCCACGTTATTAGATATATCAATTGACACATTGCCAGTCATACCTGTACCCACAGTTCCGTATACACCTCCGCTGAAGGGAGAATAGGTGACGGTAGAAACATTTCCGTTTTTGTCCGTCTTTACATACGAATCATAGAATCCAAAAGCAGGCTTGCTAAAGTCTGGTGCATAAGAGAAACTTATAGTAGGCGTTAAGACATGACGGATAGCATAGATTTTCTTACCTCCTGCCCAGGGTAAAGGGTAAAACATACCGTATATCTTGGTATTGGCACTTACAGCCATGTTGAAATTATATACGTTGTAAAAGCCATATAAGGTGTCTCTTTTTACAGCCTGTTTCTCTTGATCCCAAGATTGCATAACCTTATTAGAATACATACGGTCGGTAAAGTTGAACGAAGGCGTCACATTAATATACTTAAAAAGGCTAAACGAAGCACTAATAGGAATCTGGTGACGCATACCATTACGCCAATCCCTGATAAGGCTGCTCTTAAACAGAAGATTCTCCTTCGTATTAATACTATTGGTAAGGTTACCCGTGTAACTCATAGCAATCTTTTCATACCAGCGCTCTGCTCCTACCATCTTTTTACGTTTGAAAGGATAGAAACGATTCAGTGAAATGGTAAGGTTAGGAAGCGTAACAGATATAGAACTGTCGCGAACATTCTGACTCAAGTTGAAAGAACCGCTAAGAGTAAGACCGATATTCTGGAAGGATTTGCTATACGAAAGACTACTGGTTCTGGTGCTCTGTGTATAACTCTCAGGATTGTACATACTGGTGAGGTTGTTACGTTCGTAGCTACTTGTAGCAAAGTTAACGCTGGCAGAGAAACTCTGTGAGGGATTAGCCTTAGCGTCTTGGCGATGGGTCCATGTAACCTTAAAACTTTTACTGGTTACCTCATCGGGGAAATTCTTTTCTCCCTCGTGTGTATATTGATAACTGACATACAGACTTCCATTAAACTTATAACGTTTCTTATAGGTACTCTGAGCAGAAAGCGACCACGAGCCCTTTGTATAGATGTCGCCTAACAACTTGACATCCACGTAGTCATTAATGGCAAAATAATAACCTCCTTCACGAAGGTAAAACCCTCGGCTCGTCTCATCACCATAGGTAGGCATAATAAATCCGCTGCTGTACTTTTGCTTGAAAGGGAAGAAGCCGTAAGGAAGAGCCAACGGAAGGGGGACATCCTCAACTACGACATGCGCTGGTCCAAAAATTACGCTCTTTCCAGGATGCATTTTGGCTCTGGATAACGCCAAATAGAAATGAGGATGTTCTGCATCACAAGTGGTATACTTACCATGACGGATGTACATAACACCAGAACTGTCACGTTTACCGTCTGTAGTCTGCATGAAGCCTTCACCCTCTTGCGTATAGACATTAGATACGAAAGCTTTACGTGTTTTGAAATTATATGCAATCTTATCCGGTTCGTATTCATCGGTTCCCTGCTTGAACAAAGGCTTCCCCTGAACAACACCAGTAGAGTCCTTGCGTCCTGCTGCATAAACCAGACTACTGTCAATACTGATATCAATCTCTTCGGCATCCAACTCCAGATTCTGATAATTAACTTTACTGTCACCATAAAGATGGGCTCGGGAATTACGGTAGTCAAACACGATAGAGTCTTTGGCTTCATATTTAACTGGCGAGTCAAGTACATTATCGTTTGCCGAGGTGTCGACTGGGACAGTATCTTTTTGAGTCGTATCAGGCAGAATAGTGAAAGAATACTCTGGCATGGTATCCTTAAGCAAAGAATCAAGTTCCTCCTTGCTGATATAACGTCCACCTTTTAAAGAATGAACGGGTCGCTTTAATGTGTCCGACCGATTAGGAACCACTGAATCAGGAACTGACAGCGTATCAGAATCCTCATCTTCCATATTACCAGAAAAACGGTAATACGGACCAGACGCAAATGCCATTACGGCTATGCACGCTATAAAAAATGTCAGTACCCTGGTCTTCAACTTCCCAAACTATTTGATTCAATTTGCAAAGGTACAAAATAATACTGACACTTCATGAAGGATAAGAGAATATTAAAGTTTTTTCACTCGAAACGACACTTCCAATCCTCAAAAATCCTCAGCCCGTCCTCTCCGAACTTACGTAAACTGGCAAGAGCTCTTTCAAAAGTTTTCTCCTCATCGAGCTTGGTCTTAGAGTAAAATTTGTCTGCATAACAGATGATTTGTTCCTCCAAAGTCTCCGGCACATAGTCGTCAGGGGGCAGCGGTAAGGCCTGTTGCAGGATGTTCTGACGTGTAAGCCCTGTGCCGGTATGACGTTCTGCTACTCGCGCATGAGCGGGGAGTCCCTCCTTACGCAGTATTTCTCCACCCAACAAGCCATGTCTGATGTATGGTTCCGGTCCATAGCAATATATAGACGGGGCATCAACTTTTACGATACCGATATCATGCAACATGGCTGCCTCGTACAGGAACTGACGGTCCAACTGGAACTCCGGATGTTTGTCTGCAATTTTCAATGCTCTGTTTGCAACATCACTGCTGTGCTTTAGCAGAATATCTTCGAGTGCAGGATTACCCACGCAATAACTGTGTATTAACTCTTCTGGTTTCATGGTGCAAATATATACAAATAATGGCACATCCCAAACGGAATGTGCCATTATTTATGAGTGAATCGGGAAATTAACCACCGAAATTATCGAAACGAATCATATCGTCCTCAACACCCAGACTATGCAGCAGGTCGAGAACGGTCTTTGCCATCATTGGAGGACCACAGAGGTAGTACTCGCAATCTTCCGGAGCCTCATGCTGCTTCAGGTATGTATCGCCCATAACAGGAGCTACGAAGCCCGGAGTATATTTGATACCTGCTGCATCTGCCTTGGGATCGGGACGGTCCAAAGCCAGGTGGAAGTGGAAGTTGGGAAAATCCTTTTCCAACTGCAGGAAGTCGTCCAGGAAAGGAATCTCCTCCAGTGCACGGGCACCATAGAAATAGTGCATGGGGCGCTGACGGTCTTCATCGCTGACGCCATGTCCCTTGAGCATGTGCATAATCTGC